>Ga0181520_10003761_pt1 | contig 26244 bp, 20 predicted proteins | sample PEATcosm2014_Bin_29_FD_132451 | JGI IMG/M metagenome (GOLD analysis project Ga0181520, IMG submission 132451) | Peatland microbial communities from MTU Mesocosm Facility, Houghton, MI, USA - PEATcosm2014_Bin02_30_metaG | ecosystem: Environmental > Terrestrial > Soil > Wetlands > Peat | place...
GACGGCCCGCCGGCGCCTGGATGAACCATGAACAGACGATAAAACACGCTGCGCCGAATGTCCAGTGAAAAAGACAAATCCCAAAACTTCAATCATTTGCAAGTCAACATGCCGGAGCCCTGAGCACCTTGGCGCCGAAACCAAAACGCGGAAGCAATTCCTCGACGATCTTCTTTTGAAGAAGATTGTGTTCGCCAGGGCCTAAGTCCAACCTCCGATCGGCGCTGATAACAACTTCATGGCGTTCCAAATTCCGAGCGGAACTTAGGGCGTCGGCCAATCGCCCCCGTTTCGCGGCGAAATTCTCCACGTCCGATCGCCAACCCGATTTCCCGAACTTTCTAATCAAGGCACAGTGCTCGACACTCAACGCGTAACCTCGATTGGGCGCGTTTCGCGCCGAACCCGGCGCCGTTGAAACGACGATTTTCGCCGTCACGGGAAGCAACAGATCTCGCCGCCTAACGTCATCGTAGGAACCTCTCGAAATATTTTCGCCAAAGTGGCGGTTTACGTACTCGATGATGTCTCTCGTCTTGAGAGATCGGCCGTCGGAAAGACTCTTCGCCTTGGCCCATCCTTGCAATTTTGTTACGTCCGCAACCGCCAGGAACGCTTCCGCCATGCGTTCAAGCGCTCTCGCGGTTCCTGTCATCGGAATCCCGAAAGCCGACAAAATATCGAGAGCTTCGTTGATCAACTCGCGTCTTTTTGACGTCTTGGCGGCAAATGTTTTGCAAGTCCGGTCGCCGCCGAGGATTCCCTGCGTGTTCGGCATATGAAGGACCTCTTAAATAAGCGCAAGTTGCCGGCCGGTCGTCTGCTGCTTTTTCGGCCTCGACTCATCAACGCCTCGGGATTCAAGATAGGCCATCACGCGCTCGGCCAAATGCAACGCAAGCAACGGCGGAACGGCGTTGCCGATTTGGTTGTATTGGCTCGTTTCGCCGCCTGCAAACTCGAACGAATCGGGAAAACTTTGCAGACGTGCAGCCTCGCGCACGGTCAATCGGCGCCGCCGTCCGTCGGGAAGTCTGATTCGTTGCATGTCGCTGGTCGCGCCAGCGAGATTTCGGCACGTGAGCGTCCGCGCGGGCCGGTCCAAATGCAAGTCGCGCGGAACCGTGCAAAAGGACGCCTTCTCATATCGGGCAACATATTCGTCCATGCTGCGTGTCAAAAACTTAGACCCCGGCGGGGTTTGAAAGGCCAATTCGCCGAGCGCCTCGCCAGCCGTCACCATGTACTTGACCGGTTTTGGCCAGAAGAAGTCGCCCGTGTGTCCGACGACAATCAAGCGTTCCCGGTTCTGCGGCACGCCGAAATGCCGGGCGTTGACGAGCTGCTTCTCCACGACATAGTCGAGAGCTTTAAGCTGCTCGATCACTTCGTCCAAATACCAGCCGTTGCGATACAAAAGACCGCGAACGTTCTCGAACAGAAATAGTGCCGGGCGCAATCGCTCGACGGCCGAAATAAATGTGGGAAAACCGTCGCGGGAGTCCGCTAACCCGTTTTGATGACCCCGCACGCTGAACGGTTGGCAGGGCGGGCCGCCGATGATCACATCGCACGACTCCAGCGGCGTTTCCTTGGTCAACGCGACGTTGTGGCAGGTCCCGGCCAAGTTCCTGTTATACGTTTCGGTACAGTCAGCGTTTATTTCGTACCCGATAGTTTCAAAACCGGCCGCTTCAACACCAAGCGCCAAACCTCCGCAGCCGGCAAACAAATCAACCGTCTTCGGTCCGCCGTTTCGCGTCGGAACCAGCTTTTTGTTTATTGCATCAACGTACTTCATCTTCCTAGGAGGTTACGGCATCGGACCGGTTCGTTCAAGGCAAAATCCGCGGACTGTGGACGAGGAACCGCCGCTGAGTCTTTTGGTGTTCCTCTGCTGAGCGCCCCATTGCGGGCCGTTCGCGCCCGCCGGCGCGGGCGCTTATTCGCCCTGCGCAGGTTTGCAAATGGGCTTGCGGACGGATATACTGAATCGAGCGTGGAGAAAAATAAATGGCGCAAAATGCGCGAATCTTGGTCATTGAGCCTGAATCCTTCGTCCGCGATTCGATCAAAGACGTGCTTGGTTCGGCCGGCTACGCGGTTTTCGACGCGGCGGCCGGCCCCGCGGCGCGGCAGATTCTGCACGAAGAGGACATCGACCTGCTGATCGCCGACATCGGGCCGAACGGCTCGGCCGGCATGGACGTGATGAATTACGCGCTGCAGGGGCGCTTCGGGATCGACGTCATCGCGCTCACCTCGTACACCGACATCGACAATGTGCGGCGGATCATCGACAACGGCGCTTACGATCTGGTGCCGAAGCCGGTGCACGCGTACGACCTGCTGCTGGCGGTCAAACGCGCGGTGGAAAAGCGCCGGCTGGTGCTGCAGAACCACGAACTGCAAGCGAACATGGAAAAGAAAATCAAGGAAAAGATGCTCGCGTTGCGGCTGCACAACCAGGAGAAGCAGCAACTGCTGGTGTCGACAATCCGTTCGCTGGTCAGCACGTTGGAAGCGAAGGACAAGTACACCGAGGGCCACAGCCGGCGCGTCGCCGACGATTCGCTGATCGTCGCCAACGACATCGGCCTGCCCGCGGCCGACGTCGAGGAAATCCACCTCGCGGGCCTCTTTCACGACATCGGCAAGATCGGCATCAGCGAGAATGTGCTGAACAAGCAGGGGCGGCTGACCGAAGAAGAATACAATCAGATCAAGAAGCACCCGCTGATCAGCCAGAAGATCATCGAGCAGGTGCCGCAGTTCAAGCGGATATCCCGGATCGTCCGCTCGCACCACGAGTTCTACGACGGCGCCGGCTATCCGGACGGCTTGCGCGGCGAAGAAATTCCCGTCGGCGCCCGCATCATGGCCATCTGCGACGCCTACGACGCGATGACCTCCGACCGCTCCTACCGCCCCGCGCTGCCGGTCGAGCGCGCGCTGCAGATCGTGCGCCGCAACGCCGGCACACAGTTCGACCCGAACTTCGTCAAGGTTTTCCTCAAGGTGAAGAGCCACATCGGCTGACGCTTAAAGCCGGCCTTCCAAGATCACCATCGTGGCGTTCGCGAGCGCGTGAAAGACGATCGGCGCGACGATCCCGCCGCTGCGCCGGCGCAGCCAGCCGAGAACCAGCCCCGGGAAGAACGTCGCCAACCGCGACAATTGCGGCCCCGGCAGCAGATGCGCCAGCGCGAAACAGGCGGCCGCGGCGACGATCGCCAAATCCTGCCCGCGCCGCGAGGGCCACGCCTTGGCGAAGAGCGTTTGCAGGTAGCCGCGAAAAAAAACTTCTTCTGGCAGGGCAAAGACGATCAGCGACGTGAAGGCGAATTTCGCCGCTGGCCCGTTGAATTGCCAGGCGAGCGCGCGGCCGGCGAACACACCCCAGGTCAGCCAGTAGCCGGCGGCGAACAGCGGCAGGATGACCGCCGACGCTATCGCGCCGAGACCGAGGCCGCGCCGCCAATCGGCCGGCAAGAGCCCGTATTCGGCAAAATTGCGCCGGGTGAAATAAAGCACGGCCGGCGGCGTCCAGAGCCAAACCACGGGAACGAGCACCGAGCCGACCGGCAGCCGGCCGCCGAGATGGAGCAAAACCGCCAGCGCGGCGCAAACCGCGAGCCAGACGAGCCCCGCCTCCAACGCCGGATGGCGCGGGCCCACGGCGTTCATCGCGCCGGCCCGGCCGGTTCGACGTCGACGATGAACCGCCGCAACTGCGCGCGCTCTTCGGCGGTCAGGCGCTGCATTCGCGCGTGAAACTCGCCGTTGTGCATCAGGTTGTCGCAGACGCGGCGGCAGCCGATCGCCGCGAAATAGGGGTGGCGCTTGGATTCGCGCAAGGCCATGCGGCGAAACTCGCGGGCTTTTTCGCCATGCCAGATTTCGGCGAACGATTTCCGGCGCAAATCGCCGAGCGGCTTGTTGACGCCGCGGCAGCACGGCGCGACTTCGCCGGTCGGCAGCACGCGTGCGAACATCCAACCGACGTAGCACGGAATCGCCTCGACCGCGGCTTGATCATAATCGCCGCGCGGCGCGCCCGCCGCCTCGACGCGCGCCAGCAGGCCGTCCCAATTGTCGAGGCGGAACAGCCGGCCGGCGGCGCGCACCTCGTCCACGCGCCGGCGCACGTCGCCGAGGTGTTGGCGCAGAATCCGCAACTGCGGCGGGGCGAGCAGCAGGCCGTCGGTGCGCGGGTGGACGGAATCGACCAGCGCGAAATACAGGCCGTCGGCGCCGACGCGCAGGGCGAAATCGAGCATCTCGCGCGACTCCATGAAGTTCATCGAGAAGAGCACGTTGGCCATGACGATTTCGGCGCCGGGCCGCTTGCACTCGGCGTAAAGCCGCAAGTGCCGCTCGATTTCCGCGAAGGTTTTTTCCGTTTTGTTCGGATGGCTGCGGCTGTAAATCGCCGCCGAGCCAGCCCACAGGCTGACTGTCAATTCATCGAGCCCCGCGGCGGCCAGGCGCCGCACGCCCGCGTCGTCGATGACGCTGAAGTTGGTGGTCAGCGCGCAAATCAGGCCGCGGGCCTTGGCGCGTTCGATCGCCGGGAAAATCGCCGGGTGCAGCAGCGGCTCGCCGCCGCCGGTGAAGCGGAGGCGCTTGGCGCCGAGCGTCGCGAGTTCGTCGATCAGCCGCAGCAGCATTTCGGCCGGCATTTCCTGCCGCGCCCACGAGGCCGGCGGCCCGAAGTCGCCGAGCAGCGGCGAGTTGGTCCAGCACGGCAGGCAATTGTTGTTGCAGCGATTGGTCGGGTCGATCACCACGTGCTCCGGCCCGATGAAGGCGCGTTCGCCGTCGAGCGCGCCGGCCAGATCGCGGTGGTCATCCAGAAATTTGCGAAATTCCGCGGGCAGATCCGTTTTCTCGGCCGCGGGCGCTGGCGCGGACGGCGGCTCGGCTAGCAGATAGGTCTCGATCGGGTCGCCGAAACTCTCGAACGAATATTCGACCGCGGCGCCGACCGGCACGGGCAATTCGGCGCGCCACCGGCGAGCGGGTTCGTCGTAGGCCATCGCGGTCCGTTGCGGAGCGCCGCCGCCGATCGACCACACGACATCCACGCGCCGCGTTCCCGGAATCGCCGCGAGATATTCCAGCGGCAGCCGGCCGCTTTGCAGGCGCGCGAAGAAGTCGGCGATATCCGCCTCGGGATACGTACGCCCGGTCGCGGCGTCGGTCATCGTCCAGCGCTTTTTCGCCGGAACGCCCGCGAGCACGTAATCGGCGAACAACGCGAAGCCGAGCGCGATGCCGTCGTCGCTTGCCGCCGGCTGAATGAACACGCGCTCGAAGCCGGCGCGCGCGATGAGCTTGCCGTTGGCAACGCTGTTGAGCGCGACGCCGCCGGCGAGGCAGAGATTCGGGCTGCCCGTGAGCTGCCGCAGGCGGGTTGCGATGTGCGCCAGCGCTTCTTCCAAACGATGTTGCGCCGACCAGGCGAAATCCTTGTCGCGTGGCGAAATATCATCGTCGGGCCGGCGCGGCTGACCGAAGGTCTCGAACCAGCGCGGCGCGAGACGCTTGAACGACACCGGGTCTTCCAGCACGCGATCGTCCGCCCAGAACCGCAGCCAATCCGGATCGAGCGTCAAGCGGCCGTCGCTTTCGATTCGCAGAATCTGTCTGAACAATTCATCGAATTTGTTCGGCCCGCCGTGCGCCGCCAAACCCATGAAGCTGCCTTCCTCCATACCCAGGAAATGCGCGCAGATCGCGTAGAAATAGCCGAGGCTACCGCCGGCCATCTGGTCTTCGATTTCGACGAACCGCTCGCCTCGCACCGCATGGCCGAGGGTCAGGCTCTCGGCGGGGTAGTTGCGGGCCTCGGCTTCGGGATGCGCGCGCAGCAGTTCCGCGACGGTCGGATGGCGATGCGCCGCGCGAAAGCCGCGGTCGCGGAACGCGAGATCGGCGGGCCGAAAACCCCAGCGCCGGCGGTCGGCGGTCAGCGGCGCGACGCCGCCGGAAGCGTCGACGGTGAGCACCGCGGCTTCGTCAAACGGGCTCGGCAGAAACGCCGACGCGGCGTGCCCGAGGTGATGATCGAGCAGCACGATTTTTTCATCGGGGAAATCGGGGAATACGGCGATCGGCGGATGGCCGCCGGGCGGGTAGTAATAGGCGGTATCGCACGCGACGAGATCGATGTCGGCCGGCGTCAGGCCCGCCTCGGCGAGAACGTAATTGAGCGCCCGCCGCACGCTGTTGCGCGGATCGCCGCGGCGCACGCGGCACAGTCGCTCTTCGTTGATCGCCGCGACGAGCCGGCCGTCGACGACGAGCGCCACCGCGCTGTCGTGGTCGCTGACGACCGCGCCGACGACGCAAAGCGGCTTAGCCATGGGAGCCGTCCTTCGCGATCAGCAGCGGCCCGATCGCGAGAAACGCGAGATCGGTCGCGGCGAAGCATTGATAAGCGTCGAGCGGCGTTTCGACGATCGGTTCGCCGTGGTCGTTGAAACTCGTGTTGAGCACCAGCGGCACGCCGGTCACCGCGTGGAAACTTTCGATGACGCGGCGAAACGGCCCGCTCTCCGGTGCGACGGTCTGAATGCGGGCGGTGCCGTCCACGTGCACGATCGCCGGCACTGCCGCGCGCTTTTCGGGCCGCACGCGCGCGACGAGCAGCATGTGCGGGCTCGGCGCGTCGAGTTCGAACCACTCGGGCAGATGCTCGAGCAGCACCGCCGGCGCGTAGGGGCGGAACCACTGACGGTGCTTGATGCGCTCGTTCAGAAATGCGGGCATGTTCGGGTCGCGCGGGTCGGCAAGGATGCTGCGCTGCCCCAGCGCGCGCGGACCGAACTCGGACCCGCCCTGAAACCAGCCGACCGCCTTTCCCGCCGCGAGCAATTCAGCGACGCGCGCCGGCAGATCGTCCGGACGTTCAACGCGCAAGGGCACGTTCGCCAAACGCCATGGCCGCTCGGCGCGGTCGTCGCGATAAAAGAACTCGGTCATGCGTCCGCCGATTGCAAGTGCTTGCCGCGCGCGCGCAGCCACAGCGCCGCGCCCTTGAGCGCCGCGCGCTGCGTCGGTGTCAGCGCCTGATAGCGCCGCGCGAGGTGTTCGAGGCGGCCGAGGTCGTCGCAGGATTTATAGCAGCCGACCCGCGCCTCCGGGTCGTTGCCGATCTGCGCGAACCACGCGTCGCTTTTTTCCAGCACGTTGGTTTTCGCGCGCCAATCGCGCTGGCGCGGGCCGGTCCAGAGGTCGCGGAAACGCACGTCGCGCAAGTTGCCCGCGGGAATGCGGTGCGCCTTCAGGCATTGGTTGACGTTGCCGTCGGCCAGCACGCGGGCGAACTGCCAGCCGACGGTGCAGGGCAGGGCGTCGACGATCGTCTTGTCGTGTTCGCCGGCCAGCGTGTGTTCGCCGCCGATGCGCCGCAGGAATTGGTCGTATTTGAAGAGGTGCAGCCGCGGCGGCGTTTCGCGCTCAATCCGCTCGCGCTGGCGGAGCGCTTCCGCGTGGAGCCAGCGGCGCTGATTTTCATCGAGCAGCAGGCCGTCGGTGCGGCCGGGGATGACGTCGAGCACGGTGAACTCGACGGATTCCGAACCGGTCTGCAGCGCGAAGTCGATCATCGCCGGCAATTCCTGAAAATTGATATTGCTGATGACGTTGTAGACTTTGATGCGCGGGACCTCGCGCTTGGTCGCGTTGAGATAGCGCAAGATGTTTTTGATCTGCACGAACGTTTCTTCGGTCTTGTTCGGGTGCAGCAGGCTGTAGGTTTCCGGCGTCCCCGCCCAGACCGAGACAGTCATGAAATCGACGCGCTGCTCGGCGAGAAAACGCGCCGTCTCTTCGTCGATCAGCGTGAAATTCGTGTTGATGTTGCAGATCAGGCCGCGCGCCTTGATTTCGGCGACGATGCGTTTGATGTCCGGATGGCAAAACGGCTCGCCCCCGCCGGCGAGGTAGACCTCTTTGCTGCCGAGCGCGGTCATGTCGTCGAGCAATTGCACGATCAGCGGCAGCGGCAGCACGGCGTCGCGGCTCGGACTCGGCAGCGCCTTGTCGAGCAGCAGCGGGCTGTTGCACCAGCAAGCGAGGCAATCGTTGTTGCAGCGGTTGGTCGGGTCGATCTGCACCGTGTGCGGCCCAATGTAACTCTCGCGGCCGTCGAGCGCGCCAACCAGATCGAGATTGGCCTCGACGAAACCGCGCACGCGGCCGAGCAGGCCGTCGGCCGGCACGGCACGGTTGTCGTCGGCTGCGCCGGGCTTGTCCGACGTGTCCGACTTGTCCGACCCGTCCGACCGGCCTCGCCCATCCGCGGCTAGCTCAGAAGTTTTTTTTTTCGGTTCGGTCTGCCAGAAAAGCCAGCGACGTTCGCGCAGGCCCGCCTCATAGGCGAGCAGCAGATTCTCGGCCGTCACGCCCCAGTTATATTTCATTTCCGCGCGCCGCCGGGCCTTTGCGCCCAGCTCGCGCCGCCACATCGGATCGGCCAGCAGGCGCTCGATGCCGCCTGCCAGTTGCTCGACGTTGCCCGGCTCGACCAGCACACCGGCGTCGCCAACCATGTGCGGAACTTCGCCGACGCGGCTGGCGACGATCGCCTTGCCTGCGGCGAGATATTCACAAATCTTGAGCGGGCTTTTCGAGCGCTGCTGTTCGGTGTCTTCGAAGCACGCCGCGCATACGTCGGCCGCGGCGACGTATTCCGGAATTTCGTTGTGATCGACCGCGCCGGTGAACACGACGCGGTGGCCGATGCCGAGTTGCTCGGTCAATTGGAACAATTCGCCAAAGCGGTCGCCGCCGCCGACCACCACGAACACCGCCGGCGAGCCGCGTTCGATCAGGATTTTCGCCGCGTGGAGAAACAGTTCGAGATATTGCGCGCCGTGAAGCTGGCCGAGGTACAACACCATCGGCCCTTCGATGTGGTGCAGCGCCCGCACGCGATGGCCGGAAATATCGGGCCGAAAATGCGTTAAGTCCGCGCCGACGTGCGCTTCGAAAATCCGCTGCGGCCGCACGCCGAGCGCCAGCGCCCGCTCGCGCAAGGCGTCGGAGGCGACGCTCACGGTGTCCGCGAGGCGCGGGAGGATCCGCTCGAAAATATCGATCGTCCGGCCGACGACGCGGTTGCCGGGGTTGTAATTGAAAATGCCGTATTCCCAATCGTCCCAATCGTAATGGACCGGTTTACCCAATTTATATCCGGCCCAGACCGCCGGGACGCTGACGTGCGGGAAGCACTTCTGAAAATGGATGACGTCGGCCCAGCGCGCGAATTCGACCGCGCTCTTCATCTTGGCGACGAGCGTCATCTGATGGCGGTATGCGGGAATCGTGGTGAACGGAAAATCCTGGCGCGCGGTGGCCTCTTCCAGGCTGACGCGCGGATCGAGCAGGTGATAAATCAGCCGCACGTGATGCCCGCGCTTGACCATCTCGCTCGCGAGATAGGTGATGCGCACGGTCCACGGCTCCGAATTGGAGTACACGTCGTGCGGATGGAGCATCAGGATATTCATCAGGTCCCCGGGAAAATCTTAATTCCCTTCCGCTTTTCGTAAATCTTCATATAGATATTCGCGCCGAGGTTGACCGCGAGCAGCCACGCCAGCCGCGGCGCCTGCGCAACCAGCCGCACCAGCCGGAACCGCCGGCGCGCGCGCGTTTTCAATTTCTCGTCGTCTTCGAAATCGGCGAGGCGGCGCTCGAGCAGCGCGGCGCGTTTGCGTAGCGTCGCGGTCTCGGCTTCCATTTCACCCAGGCGGCGCTCGGCCGTTTCGACGTAGCGCTCTTTGTCGGCGACCGCGCGTTCGATCTCCGCCAGCCGGCCGGCCATCGTCGCTTTGACGGCGTCGCGTTCCTGCGCGAGTTGCTCGATCAGGCCGCTTTGGCGCTCGGCCTCGGCGCGACGCTCGGCCATCGCCGCATCGTGCACGGCGACCAGGCCGCGGACTTCTTCTTCGTGCGCCAGCCGCTGAGCTTCCTTGTCTTGATTCAGCCGCGCGATTTCTTCATACGCCTCGGCCACCGCGGACTTTTGCTCGGCGCGCAGGCGTTCGTTTTCGGCGTCGCGCTTCTCGATTTCGCGATCCAGCTTTTCCTGCTGGCGGCGCAGGTCGTCTTCCTTGCGGCCGAGTTCTTCGCGGTGCAGATCGGCCTGGCGGCTCAGCCGCTGGTCGTTTTCCTGCTGGAACTTTTTGAATTCGAGCGACAGGTCTTCGTGCTTCTTGTCGCGTTCGCGCCGGTCGGCGTCGGCCTGCACGGCCGCTTCACGCAGGGCCTCGTTGAGTTTGCCGACCTGCTCTTTGGCCGCGAGAATCTGGTTCACGCTTTCCTTGCGGAAATAGTCGCGGAAGCCGGCCAGCAGCGTCGGTTTTTTCTCGCGGATCGTTGGGCTGTCGAGGAAGCGCGCGAGCGGCGCCGCGGCGCGGTCCCACGCGAAACGCTCCATGGCGAGGCGCTGCGCATTGGCGCTTTTGCGACGGACGCTCGCCGGGTCGCCGAAGATTTCGTCCAGCGCGGCGCCGATCGCTTTTTCGTCGGCCGGATCGACGACCCAGCCGGCGTCGTACAGGCGGATCGGCGCGGCCAATTCGCCGTAATCGCCGTAAAGCGGCGGCAGGCCGCACCAGAGATATTCGACCGTGCGCGTGGTGACGGCGAGTTGGCGTTCGGGGTTCGGCTGATAAAGGTCGAACGCGACCGACGCTCCGGCGTAGACGTCGAGCAATTGCTCGCGGGGCGTCAGGTCGTGGAAGGCCACGCGCGCGAGGTTCGCCAGCCGCTCGCCGTAATCGCGGAAGATGTTCTTGTTGATCGCGTAGAGCGGATGCTGATAATTCATGGCCGGCGCGCCGACGAATAAATCCAGCGCGGCGGTCTCGTGCGCGGCGACGCGGCGCGCGAGGATTTCGAGGCCGGGGAACGGGTCGATCCACGGCCAGGTCACGCCGCCGAAAACGAAGCGCAGGTTCTCCGGTTCGCGGCGCGCGGGCGGCGTCGGCGGGAACCCGATCGGCACGACGATCGTCGGCGCCTGCCGCGGCGCGGCGCCTGCGAGCAAAAACCAACTCAGAAAATATTGTCGCTGATATTCGCCCGGGCAGATCAGCAGATCGGCCTTCGCCAACGCATCGATTTTCGTCAGCGCGTCGGAAAGAAAGTTGCTTTCCTCTTTAAAGGCGTTTTCGAGCGACAGCGGGCCGTGCAAATCGATGGCCAGCGGAATTTTTAAATCGTCGAGGTAAGTCGCGAGGCCCCACTGCTCGACGATGACCGCATCCGGCGCGGCGGCGAGCACGGTCTCGGTCAACGTCTCGGGCTCGTACAGCAAATTCGCCAATTCGACCGGCAATTCGACGCCCGCCGGCACGGCCGCCTTCGGCAGCGCGTAACGCACGTCGTGCCCGTGCGCCTTGAGCCCTTCGCCGAGCCCCCAAATGCGCAGCCCGCCGCCCCGGGTCGGCAAACCCGGCAACGGCGGCAATTCACAGGCGACGATCAGGACTTTCTTCCGCATGGCTGGGGAATCTTACGTTAATTGAGCGAACCGGGCAAATGACGGCGCCGTCCGTTACGGCAGCGTGGCGGCCTCGACGGCTTTGCGAAACTCGAGCGGGGCCGCAATGCGGCTGTACCATTCTTTCGTGCCGCCCGAGCCGATGACGACGATCGTGCCGCAACCGAGCGCTCGTTCGAGAAACGACTGCTCGACCCCGACGCTCTCCACCTTGACCAGGTTCATTTCCAAGGTCCGCCGCGTAAACAAACCTAATTTAATGATAACGCGTTTGTTGGTGACGGCGAATTCGGAAGACAGAATGCGGACGCGAGCGGCAATGAAATCGAGCGCCGCGACCGCGCCGACGACGCCGGCGATAATCAGCATGACGCCGCGCCACTCGCGCGAAAGCGACATGGCAAAAATGGCGTCGACGAGCGCGAGAAACAGGATAAAGGCCGGGCGGAGATAGACGATCCAGTGCAACTGCGCGCGGTAAGCGACCGTCTCGCCGGACAACAAATTGGAATCGACGTAGTTCATTTGTCCGCCTTTCATGATTGGTTTGATATCCCGATGGCCGATGATTACCGCGTCGAGAACCGTCCGTCAAGCGGCGGTCGCGGCTTGCCGCGACGATGCCCGCCGGGACGCGCAACGGAGGCGCCGTTTCCGCCACGCGCAACAAAAAAAGGCCGGAGCCTATCGGCCCCGGCCTTGGCGTCATCGCCGTAACGCGAAGGTCAATTCGCCTTGTACTGCAGGTTCTCGAAGAGGCCCGCGGCGCCCATGCCGCCGCCGATGCACATCGAGACGATGCCGTACTTCAGGTTGTTGTCCTTCATGTGATAGATGATCTGCGTCGAGAGCTTCGCGCCGGTGCAGCCCAGCGGATGGCCCAACGCAATGGCGCCGCCGTTGGGATTGACGCGGGCGTCGCCTTCGAGGCCGAGCACGCGGCAGCAATACAGCGCCTGCGACGCGAACGCCTCGTTGATCTCGAACACGCCGATGTCATTGAGGGTCAGCGCTTTCTCGCCGGCCGCCTTGCGCTGGTTGTTGACGGTTTCCAGCAAGGCCGGAATCGCCAGCGCCGGTCCGATGCCCATGACGTCCGGGTCGAACGCCACCACGCGGAACGCGTGCAGCTTGGCCAACGGCTTGATGCCTTTCTTCTCGGCCACTTCCTTCGCCATCAACAGCACCGCCGCGGCGCCGTCGCTCATCTGCGAGGAGTTCGCGGCCGTCACGGTGCCGAGGCCGTCTTTGCCCGGATACTTCGACGCCGGATTGGCGAAGGCGGGTTTCAGCTTCGCCATGCCATCGATCGTCGAGTCGCCGCGCGGACCTTCGTCCGTGTCGAAGATGAACTCTTTCTTCTTGCCTTTGCCGTCATAAATCTGCGCGGGCAGCGGCACGATTTGCTCTTTGAAGCGGCCTTCGGCGATCGCTTTCGCCGCCTTCAGGTTCGAGGCCAGGCCGAACTTGTCCTGGTCTTCGCGGCTGACTTTGTAGAGCTTCGCGACGTTTTCCGCCGTCGTGCCCATGCCGACGAACGCCTTGTGATACTTCTCGGCCATCCGCAGGTTCGGCACGATTTTGTTGCCGCCCATCGGGATCATCGACTGGGTCTCGGTCCCGCCGCCGATGCCGATGTCGATCATGCCGGAGGCGATGTCGAGGTTGACCAGCCAGATCGAGTTCAGGCCGGAACTGCAATAGCGGTTGATGGTGAACGCCGGAATTTCATCCGGAAGTTCCGCGCAGTGAATCGCCTGGCGCGCCACGTTCATGCCCTGCTCGGCCTCGGGCATCGCGCAACCCATGATGACGTCCTGCACTTCTTTCGGATCGATGCCGGCGCGCTTGATCACTTCCTTGAGGACCACGCCGCCCATTTCGTCCGGGCGGGTGTGAATCAGGCTGCCCCGGTTGGCTTTGCCCACCGCGGTGCGGCAGGCGGAAACGATGACAACTTCTCTCATGGTTCACTCCCTCCCTTAGTTCCGCAGAGGTTTGTTGTTTTGCAGCATGTACGCCATCCGCTCGCGGGTTTTGGGCTCGCCCAGCAGGCTCATGAACGCTTCGCGTTCGAGATCCAGCAGTTCCCACTCGCTGATCGTCTGGCCTTCCCAGCGATTGCCGCCCGCGACGATGTGCGCCACTTTCGACGACACCAGCAGGTCGTGGTCGCTGACGTAACCGTTGTCCCGCATGCCTTTCACGAAGACGATGAAGGCCGCTTTGGTGCTTTCGCCGCCGACCACGATGTCGGTGCGCGGCAGGCCCGGATCGAACCCGGCTTCCCGCATGCCCAGCGCGACTTCCTTCGCCCGGTGAATCAGCAGATCGCGGCTCGGACACATAATGTCGGACGCGCGCAGGATGCCGTTGTCCACGGCGTCTTTCATGCCGATCGCCACTTTCGCGGTGGCGACGTTTTCGAACGCTCTTTGCGCGAACGGCAGAATCGGGGCTTTGGCGTCGCCGCGGCCCTCGATGGTGCGCAGCACCATTTCTTTCGTGCCGCCGCCCGCCGGGATCAAGCCGACGCCGACTTCAACCAGGCCGATGTAGGTTTCGGCCGCCGCGACGACCTTCTGGCCGTGCAGGGTGATTTCGCAGCCGCCGCCGAGGGCCATGCCGGCCGGAGCCGTGACCACGGGGCGCTTGCAGTATTTCATGCGCATGTTGGCTTTTTGCAGTTCGTGGCAGAGCTTCTCGACCGTCGCGGCGCCGCCTTTCGGATCCTGGTTCATGACCATGAGGATCAGGAACAGGTTCGCGCCGACCGAGAAGTTTTCGCCGTGGTTGGCCACGACGGCCGCTTCGAACTTGCCCTCGTCCAGCAGATCGACCATCTTGTGCTGCATATCGATGACTTCCTGGTCGATCGCGTTCATCTTGGTGTGGAATTCCAGGCAGATCACGCCATCGCCGATGTCCCAGATCGTCGCGCCGTCGTTCTCGGCCACTTTGGCTTTCGAATCTTCGGGCAGGATGATGATCTTCGGGTTCTTCGGAATTTCGACGTACTTGTTGTTGACGAGGTCGTACTGATATTCCTTGCCCTTTTCCTTCTTGTAGAAGGTCTCGTTGCCCAGGCTCAGCATCTTCTCGATGGCCGGCGGGATCGCTTTGCCTTCCGCCTTCATCTTGTCGACGCTCTTGCGCAGGCCGATCGCGTCCCACGTGCGGAACGGGCCGAGCTTCCAGTTGAAGCCCCATTCCATGCCGTGGTCGATTTCGACGATCGCGTCGGTGATTTCCGGAATGCGTTTCGCGGTGTACAGCAAGCCGTCGCTCGCCACTTTCCACGCGAATTGGCCGGCCTTGTCGTCGCTGTAGACGATCGCCGCGATCTTCTTTTCGAGGGTCTCTTCCTTCTTCGCCGCCTTGAGGGCCGCGAATTCCGGCTTGATCGATTCGACGTATTCCATCGTCTTCCAGTCGATGACCAGGCGCTTCTTGCCGTCTTTCTTATAGAAGCCGCCCTTCGTCTTGTCGCCGAGCCACTTTTTCTCGACCAGCTTGGTCAGGACTTCCGGCGGCTTGAAGCAATCGCGTTCCGGGTCGTCGGCGCAGCCGTTATAAACGGTTTCGGCGACGTGCTTCAGCGTATCGAGGCCGACCATGTCGGAGGTCTTGAACGCGGCGGTCTTCGGGCGGCCCATCGGCTGCCCGACGATGGCGTCGACTTCGTCGATACGCAGGCCGAGTTCGGTCATCGCCTTCATGGTGCCCATCATGCCGTGGACGCCGATGCGGTTGGCGACGAAGTTCGGGGTGTCTTTGCCCCAGATCACGCCTTTGCCGAGCACTTCGGCGCAGAACGTTTCCATGAACTTCAGGTATTCGGTCTTCGTCTTCTGGTGCGGGATGATTTCCAGCAGCTTCATGAACCGCACCGGGTTGAAAAAGTGAGTGCCCATGAAATGTTCTTGCATGCTTTCGGAACACTCGGCCACCATCTCGTTGATCGAGAGGCCCGACGTGTTCGTCGAGACGATCGAGTCCGCTTTGCGATTCTCATCGATCAGCTTGAGAATCTTTTTCTTGATGTCCATCCGCTCGACGACGACTTCGATGATCCAGTCGGCGTCGTTGATCTTGGCGATGTCGTCGTCGAAGTTGCCCGTCTCGATGATCGACGCCGCCTTCTTGGTGTAGAAAGCCGGAATCTTGGCTTTCAACGCCGCCGCCAGGCTGTCGTTCGCCAGTTTGTTGCGGACTTTCTTGTCCGTGGCCACTTTGGCCTGCTCGGCCGGGGTGAGCATGTTGGGGAATGGAACGATATCCAGCATCACGACCGGGATGCCGCACCCGGCCAGATGCGCGGCGATGGCGCTGCCCATGACGCCGGAGCCCAACACCGCAGCTTTTCGGATCTGTCTCATGCTAAGCTACCTCCTTGAGTAATCTAAGGAATTGGTGTCGCTAAACAAGACGTTGTTGCGTATGTAAGAACCGTCGTGCGCCGCTGCGACGAACGGCAGTCTTGAAGATGTTTTGCGAATCGGAAGAGACAACGGAACCCCATGCACAAAGCAACTGAATGAGCGCTCATTCAAGCAAAAAATTAACCATCTGGCAAGGGGCTGAGAAAACTTTTTTCTCGCCCCCCGCGGCCCCCCTGCGCCGACGAATCCGCTTGCCGGAAACCTTGACCCGCCCCGCGGCGGCGCGGTTCAGCCGCCCGCCGATATTTCCCGGCCGGTCACGTCAGGCGCACGACGTGCGCCGCTTCCCCCGCGAGATCGGCGAGTTCCTCGTCCGGCGTGAACAGGATCACCTGACGGCGCCGGGCGACTTCGCGAAGCAGGTCGAGCAAGTGCGCGCGGCGGGCCCGATCGTAGCCGAGCGCGGCGTCGTCGAGCCACAGCGGCGCGCGGGCGTCGCCGGTCAAATGATCGAGCAGCGCCAGCCGGCGGCAAAGCAGCAATTGCTCAGCCGTCGCGCGCGACAGCAACTCCAGGTCGAACTCCGCCTCGCCGGCCGTCAGCTTCGGCGACAGGTCGGGCGCGACGGCCACGGCCCGCCGATTGCCGGCGACCAGTTGGTCGAACAGCGCCTGGGTTCCGCCGGCCAGGCGCGCCAGGTCTTCGTCCATGAAGCCGGTCAGCGCTTCGTCCATCGTTTCCACGGCGATCCACAGCGCCTGGCCTTCGACGAGCAGATGATCTTTTTCGGCGGCCAGGTCGGCGAGCTGCTCGCGCCACGCCGCTGGATTGTCCAGCCGCGCGCGGGATTGCCCCACCAGCGAGAGCGCGTCGTCGCGTTCGCGTTGCGCGTTGGACAGCGCCGCGGCCAGCGCGTCGCGGCGCGCGGCGAAGGCGGTGGCGAGCGTGGCCGGCTCGCCGTTCAATTCCGGACTCTCGGCGAGCAGGCGCGCCAACTCGGCCTGGGCCTGCGCGGTTTGCTGCGTCAGTTGCGCCTGCGCCTGATCGAGTTCCGCGAGCGGCGGCAGAATCTCGAGTTGCGCGCGCACGCGTTCGGCCTGCTGCCGCAGGCCGCGCGCGGCCTCGACGCGTTGCAGCGTTTCCTCGATTTCCGCCGCGCCCAAATGATCGAGACCGGCGCCGACCGCGAGGCCCGCCGCCTCGGCCAGCGCTTGGTCGCGATCGGCCGCCAGATCCTGCAGCCGCGCCTGCCGCGCTTTTTTCACCGCGCTCGCGAGCAGCCAGCCGCGGGCCGTCCAGGCGAGGCCAGCCGCGCCCGCGACGCCGGCGACGATGGCGACGACGAGCCGCCACGCCGGCAGCAATAGGAGCCCCGCGGCGCCCAGCGCCGCGACCGCGAGCAGGGCCGCCGCGCCCCAGCGCCACGCCGCCCGCGGCCGGCCGTTTTCTTCCTGCGCGGCGGCGGACCAGCGCGCTTCGCGTTCGTCCGCGGTCGCCAGCAATCCGCGTTTGCGCCGCAACGCCAGCGCCTGCTCGTCGGTCAGCGCGTCGACCGCGGCGAGCGCCCGCAGCGCCGTCTGCATTTCGGCCAGTTTCGCCTGCAGCGCAGCGTTTTGCCGTTGGTCCAGCGCCAGGGCCTGCGCTCTTTCCTCCGCTTTGGCGAGTTTTTCGCGGACGGCGCGCACCGTCGCCAGCCGCTCGAGGCTTAGCGCAACGGCCTGAATTTCCTTATCGATGGCGGCCTGCCGTTGTTCGCCGAGCGTAAAGAGCGCCTCGGCCTTGGCGAATTCGTCGGCGGAGGCGAGCGCGCGGTCGAACGCCGCCTGGCATTCCTGAAGCTGTTCCTCCACGAGTTCGAGCCGGCCGGCTTTGCCGCGGTTGCGCCCGATCGGGTTCACCTTGGTGATCGCGAAGTATTTTTCGAGCAGCGCTTTTTTGACTTTCTCGTGATCGTGCAGCAGTTGGCCCGACAGGAGCTGCCGCAGGTGCGCCGCCGCCTCGTCGGACCAGACGCGCTCCAATTCGCCGCCCAGCAGCGGCGGCAGCAATTGCAGGTCGGGCAGGCCGAACAACGGCGCCACCAGTTGGCGGTAGGCCTGCACGTGCGCACTGCGGGCGCGCGGCGGCAGCGGGCCGCGAAAGCGCTCGACCGCGTGGCCGTCCGTGACCTGCAGCACGCGCACGTCGTGCGATTCGAAGTTGCGGTCGATGATCCAGGCGCCGTCGTCGGTCGCGAGGCGCACGGCGGCCCCGAAGGCCCCGGCGTGCGTGCGGCGGTGCAGCCGCTCGGCGTTCGGTTCGCCGACGATCGCCGCGAGAATAGCGCGCGCGGCGGTCGTCTTGCCCGACTCGTTCGGCCCGATCACCAAGTTGAGGCCCGGCGAAAACTCCAGATCCTTCTCGGCGAACGGGCCGACGTGCGACAGGCTGATTTTTTCCAGTCGGATCATGCTATTTCCCGTGCAGAGCGTATTTCACGGCCGCCTCGACATGGATGGCGGTCGTGTCGAACACCGGGACGCCGACATCCTTTTGTTTGACCAGCAGCGGAATCTCAGTGCAGCCGAGGATGACGCCCTGCACGCCCTGTTCCTTGACCAGGCGATTGATGATGCGCACGAAGCCGGCTCGCGACTCGTCGAGGAAATGTCCGGCGCACAATTCATCAAAAATGACCTTGTTGATGTAGTCCCGTTCGGCCTGGTTGGGAACGATCACTTTGAGCCCGTATTTGCCTTCGAGGCGGTCGCGGTAAAAGTTGTTTTCCATGGTGTACGACGTGCCCAGCAGGGCGACGGTCTTGAGGCCTTTTTCCTTCACCTTCGCGCCGGTCGCGTCGGCGATATGGAGCACGGGAATTTTGACATTCGCCATGATGTCATCGGCGGTCGAGTTCATCGTGTTGGAGGCGATTACGATGAAATCCGCGCCGCCGCGCTCGAGCCGTTGCGCGGCGTCGATCATCGTTTTTTTCAGGGGCGCCCAATCGCCCCTTGCCGCCAGGCGTTCCTGCTTGGAAAAATCCCCGAACTCGATCGAATACATGAGGACTTTTGCCGAATTCAGGCCGCCCAACTCGGCGGCGACCATCTCGTTCATCAAGCGATAATATTCGATCGACGACACCCAGCTCACCCCGCCGATCACGCCGATCACCTTCATCGGCGGATCCTGAAGAACCGCCGCTTTCGCGGTCGCGGCGGCGCCGGCGTCGCCCCGTTGCGCAACCGCGACCGTGGCGGCGATCAACCCGCACAGGACCATGAACAAGCAAAGCGCGATCAGCACACGTTTCGTTCCCGATTTCGTTTGCATTCTTCTCACCCTCCTTGTTTCTCTTTGCGCGGCGCAAAGATTCTTGGCTTCAATCACAGACGCGCAGAGATCGCAGAGTATCACAAATTATGGGACTTATGGGACCAATATCGGCAGCTTGGCCGCTCCGTGTCCTCTGTGCCCCCCTCTGGGCCCTCTGCGTTTAGTCTTAAAGTCGCAATTGATGCCGTTCGAATTCCAGCGCGAGGTGCGCCAGCGCCCGCTGCAGCACGCGCCGGCGCTGCGCGTCGGTTTCCGCGTCGAGTTTGCGCAGCAGGCCGCCGATCGCCCGGCCGCGCACCGACGGCTCGCGCGCCACGTCGCGCAGGCGCAGGCTGCCGGAGAGATCGGTTTCGTCGAGCAACTCCAGATACGCAAACTGCGGCGCGGCCTGGGCGCGCAACGAATCCAGATCGAGCGGCTCGTCGAGCAGGCCGCTCAGGCGCAGCCGCGCGTAGACGTTCGCGCCGCCGCAGCGGGCCAGCAGCCGCACCAGCGCCTCATCGTCCGCCGCGCCGGCGACGTCGAGCGTCTGTTCGACGCACAGCCCCTCGCCGACCGGCTGCGCGCGCACCGTCGCGCCCGCGGGGCCGAACTCGACGAGCAGCGCGTACCGCGGGCCGGCTTCGCCGAAGCGCAGGCCCTCGGGCGTGCCGCAATACGCGCCGAGCAGCCGGCCGCCGGCGCGGATCTCGCGAAAATCGTGAAAATGGCCAAGGGCGAAATAGTCGAGATTGAGCGCCGCCAACTGCGCCGGCGTGACCGGCAGGTCTTTGTACGCGACGTGCAAGCCTTCCTGCGGCAGCAAGGTCGGATGCAGCATGCCGACGTGCACCCCGCCGCCGGGCCGCCGCCGCAGCGATTCGAGTTCCGCCGGGCGCCCGGCCGGCGCGGACAGCCCGTAGAGCCACAGGTCGTCGCCGGCGCACGCCAGCCGCACCGGACGCGCGCAGCCCGGCCGGTCGAACCAGTGCAGGTTGTCGTGGACCAGCAGCGGCCGCGCCGACTCGACGCCCAGGTGATCGTGCGTGCCGGCGATGGCGAACGCCGGAATTTTCTTTTCCGCGAGGCGGTCTAGCGCCTGCCGGGCGAAGGCGAGCGCCGCCGCGTCGGGCCGGGTCGAATCGAAAAGGTCGCCGCAGAGCAGCGCCGCGTCGACGCGTTCGTCGATCGCCAGGGAGATCGTGCGGTCGATGGCGCGCCGCTGGTCCTCGCGCCGGCGGCCGGCGGTTTCGCCGAAGGAGCCGAAGGCGAAACCAAGATGCCAATCGGCGGTGTGCAAGAGACGAATCAAAGATTAGGATCCTTTGGTTTTTTGGGGTATCCGCAGATTACACAGAAAAAATTATGAATGTGACATTATCTGGGAAATCTGTGTAATCTGTGGCTTCTTATTCATCCTTTTTCCAGAAACAAAAACACCTCGCGGTTGCCCTTCGGCCCGGCCAGCGGCGACGGTTCGCGCCCGCGCACCATCAGTCCGAGCGTGCGCGCGAACGCCGCGATATCGTCGACGCATTGCGCGATCGCTTCGGGGTCGCGCACCACGCCGCCCTTGCCGACGTGCTCGCGCCCGGCCTCGAACTGCGGCTTGACCAGCGCCACGATCGCGCCGCCGGGCCGCACGTGCGGCAGCGCCGCCGGCAGCACGAGCCGCAACGAGATAAAGCTGACGTCGATCACCGCGCCGTCGAAGAGTCTGCCGCCGAAGAGGTCCGCCGGCAACTCCCGCGCGTTGGCGCGTTCGACGCACAGCACGCGCGGATCGCGGCGCAGCTTCATCGCCAGTTGGCCGTAGCCGACGTCGACGCCGGCGACGAACGCCGCGCCGCGCTGCAAAAGCAGATCGGTGAAGCCGCCCGTCGATTGGCCGATGTCGAGAAACGACGTCCCCGCCGGGTCGAAGCCGAAAGCGTCGAGCGCGCCCGCGAGTTTGTCGCCGCCGCGGCTGACGTACGCCGGGGCGGCATGGCGCAGGCGCAGTTCGGCGTCGGGAGCGGTCGGCGCGCCGGCCTTTTCGCCGGGGCGATCGTTCACCAGGACCTCGCCGGCGAGAATCAGCGCCTTGGCTTTTTCCCGCGACGGCGCCAGGCCGCGCTCGACGAGAAGCTGGTCGAGGCGGGTTTTGGCGGTCATGCCGGCGGCGCGGCGAGCAGCGCGCGCACGGCGGCGGCGATGCCGTCGGCGTCGATGCCGGCGCGGCGATGGAGTTCGGCCTGCGCGCCGTGCTCGATGAAGCGGTCGGGCAAGGCGACGAGGCGCGTGCGCACGTTCCACGCGCCGCGCGCCGAGAGCAGTTCGAGCACCGCGTCGCCGAAGCCGCCCAGGCCCGCGTTTTCCTCGACGGTGACGACGCAGCGCGTTTTGCGCGCCCATTCCAGCAGCAAATCCTCGTCGAGCGGTTTGACGAACCGCGCGTTGATCACCGCGGCTTCGACGCCCTCCGCCGCCAGTTTGGCCGCGGCGTCGAGCGCCGGGCGCACGCGGTTGCCGATGGCGATAATCACCGCGTCGCGGCCCGGGCGGCGCAACTCGCCCTTGCCGCGTTCGAGGATCTGCGGCGTTTCCGGCAGCGGCACGCCGAGGCCGGCGCCGCGCGGATAGCGCACCGCGACCGGCCGCCGATAGGCGAAGGCGCTGGCGAGCATGTGCACGAGTTCCGCTTCGTCGGCGGGGGCCATGACGGTGAGGTTGGGGATGTGCCGCAGGTAGCTGAGGTCGAAGGCGCCGTGGTGCGTCGGGCCGTCGTCGCCGACCAGGCCGCCGCGGTCGACCGCAAACACGACCGGCAGATCCTGCAGGCAGACGTCGTGAACGATCTGGTCGTAGCCGCGCTGCAAAAAGGTGCTGTAGATCGCGGCGACGGGGTGCAGGCCGGTTTTCGCGAGGCCCGCGGCGAAAGTGATGCCGTGCTGCTCGGAGATGCCGACGTCGAAGGTGCGCTCGGGGAAGCGTTTGCCGAATTTCTCGAGGCCGGCGCCGCTTGGCATCGCGGCGGTGATCGCGACGATCCGCTCGTTTTGCTCGCCGAGGCGGATCATCGTGTCGGCGAACACCTCGGTGTAGGTCGGCGGCGAGCCCGGCGCCTTGCGCGGTTCGCCGGTCTCGACATCGAACGGCCCGAGGCCGTGAAAGCGGTCGGGGCTGTCTTCGGCCGGCGCGTAGCCGCGGCCCTTGGTGGTCAGCGCGTGCACGAGCACCGGCCCCTCGTTGCGCATCGCCTCGCGGAAGACGCCGACCAGTTGGTCGATGTTGTGGCCGTCGACCGGGCCGACGTAGCGGAATCCGAGCGCCTCGAAGAAAAAGCCGGGCGCGAGAAAACTCTTGACCGCGTCTTCCATGCGGCGCGCCGTGTGGTAGAGGTCTTCGCCGGCGGTCGGGATCGCCTTGAGAAAGTGTTTCAGCCGGCGGCGGATCGCCTGACCCGTCTGATTGACGAACTTGCGGCTGAGGTAGCCCGAGAGCGCGCCGACGTTCTCGCTGATGCTCATCTCGTTGTCGTTGAGCACGACGATCAGGTTGCGGTCGAGGCGGCCGGCCTGATTGAGGCCCTCGTAGGCGAGGCCGGCGGTCATCGAGCCGTCGCCGATGACGGCGATCGATTTGCGGTCGTGTTCGCCGGTCAGGCGGTTGCCCTCAACGAGGCCCATCGCGGAGCTGATCGAGGTGCCGCTATGGCCGACGGTGAAGATGTCGTGTTCGCTCTCTTGCGGGCTGGGGAAGCCGGACACGCCGTCGAGTTTGCGCAGCGTCGCGAACCGCGCGCGCCGGCCGGTCAACAGCTTGTGCGTGTACGCCTGGTGGCCGACGTCCCAGCAAATGCGGTCGTGCGGGCTTTCGAAAACGTAGTGCAGCGCGATCGTCAGCTCGACCACGCCGAGGTTCGACGCCAGGTGGCCGCCGGTCTGGCCGACGGTCGCCAGCAACGTTTCGCGCACTTCCTCGGCCAGCCGCGGCAGGTCGTCGAGCGCGAGCTTCTTCAGATCGGCGGGCGAGTCGATGCCGTCGAGCAATTTCAACCGTCGTGCTCCTCGTCCGCGGCGTCGTCGTCTTCGTCCGCCGCGTCCTCGTCGGCCGCCACGGCAAAGGGCTGCTTCGTCACGGTCCCGTCGTCGGCGACCAGCAGCGTTTCGACGCGTTTTTCCGCGGCGTCGAGCGCGGCGGACAGGCCCTTGGCGAGGTCCATGCCTTCCTCGAACGCGGTCACGGCGTCTTCGAGCGGCAGGTTGCCCGCCTCCAGCCGCGTCACCAACGCTTCCAGCCGGCTCAGCCGTTCTTCAAAGGTCTCCGGTTTTTTCTTGCTTTCGCGAGCCATCGATCCCTCCTGGACGCGCGCCGATTACGGAACCCGCATCTTGTCATCGGCGCGGCCGGCGGTCAAATGTGGCCAGCCACTTCCCGCCGCGCCCGCGGAGGTCGCGAAGAGAAACCATGCGGCCAATGGTCTTCTCAGCGCACCGGGCGTGACGCTTTGGCCATCACAACGCCGGCATCTCCGGCTGCGCGCCGCGCCTCCGTGGCTCGAACGGCTGGCGGCGGCCGACGGCCGCGCGGCGCGGCGGGCCGAATCCGGAACCCCGAGTGCGGGTCGGTTGTTCATCTTGACACGCAAATAACGCATTGCTACGGTTCGGCGCCTTTTTTCAGTGCGCTGCGCAGAGGGGATTTTCCTTGTACGATCCGACCTCGTGGCCCTTAGTCGGGCAGTTTTTCGAAGACATCAATTGCGCGCTCGCCCAGATGCCCATCGGCGACGCTCAGGTCATTGTGCCCGGCGCCGCGTCGGTCGCCCTGCTGCTGCTCTGGCTGCTGATCCGCCTGTTGCGGCAGCGAAAGCCCAAGGTCGTCGCGCCGCGAAAGATCAAGGCCAAAGCGCAGACCGCGGCCGTCGCCGTCGAGGAAGAGGAGGGCGAACTCAGCGACGAGGAGATCGAAGCCCAGCTACTCGACGAGCAAGCCGCGGCGGAACCGCTCGCCGAAGAGGAATTCGTCGCGGCGGAGGAGGCTGAAGCCGAACCGGTCGTCGCGCCGCCGCCCGAGCCGGTCGCGCCCGCCGCAGAACCTCCCGCCCTCGCGGAGGTCGCGGCAGAAGCAGCCGAAAAGGCCCCCGCGGTCGAAGAGGCGGCGGAAGAAGCGGTTCCGGAGCCGATCACCGCGCCGAAAATCAGTTTGTTCGCCCGCCTGCGCCGTGGGCTGTCGAAAACCGCGGGCGGCCTGGTCGGGCGCGTCGACAAGCTGATTCGCGGCCGGCGCATCGATGCGGCGTTCTTCGACGAACTGGAGGAAATTCTGTTCACCGCCGACCTCGGACCGGCGACGGCGGACAAGCTGCTGACGATCTTGCGCGAGCGCGTGCGCCAGGAAAAGATCGAGGACGCCGCGGCGATTCGCACGATTCTCAAAGACGAGATCAAGCGGATTCTCACTCCGCATCAGGCCGCGCTGGACGTCGCCGCCGCCAAGCCGTTCGTCGTCATGGTGGTGGGCGTCAACGGCGTCGGCAAGACGACCACGATCGGCAAGCTGGCCAACATGGTCGTCAAAGACGGCCGCACGGTCATTATGGGCGCCGCCGACACCTTCCGCGCGGCGGCCGACGAACAATTGACCATCTGGGCCGAGCGTGTCGAGGCGGAGATCGTCAAGCAAAAAAGCGGCGCCGCCCCTGCCGCGGTGGCCTTCGACACCGTGCAAGCCGCGGTTAACCGGGCGGTGGATGTGGTGATCGTCGACACCGCCGGCCGGCTGCACACCAAGCACAATCTCATGGAGGAACTGAAAAAGGTGCAGCGCGTCATGAAGAAGGTGCAGGCGGCGGCCCCGCACGAGGTGCTGCTGGTGCTTGACGCGAACACGGGTCAAAACGCGATCGCGCAGGCGAAAACCTTCCACGAAGCGCTCGGCTTAACCGGTTTCATCATCACCAAACTCGACGGCACGGCCAAAGGCGGCTGCATCGTGGGGATTTGCGACGAACTCGCCGTTCCGGTACGATACATCGGCATCGGCGAACGGATGGACGACCTGCGGCCGTTCGTCGCGGACGACTTCGTCGAGGCCCTGTTCGAAGCCGCGGAAGGTTGAGTCGATGTCCGGCGCCGGAAAACATTACCGCAAAGGCGATCCCGTCCGCGGGGCCGCGATCCTGATGCTGGCCTGCGAAGTGAAGGGCATCGCCGGAAAAACCGCCCGCAGCCTCATTCAAAACATCTTGCTGGATCTGGGCGTGGATGAGGCCGAGGCCCGCCAATATCTCGCCAAACATCGCGACGAACTGCTTGCCGCCTTGGAAACCCAGGAAGAGACGTAGCCCCGCACATCGGACGATTTCACCGCGCTGCTAGTTTTTCGTTTGAACCACAGAGGCGCCGGGGTCGCAGAGGATGAAAAACGAATAACCTGCGTCCTGCGATCCACGAGTTTCTTGATTTTGCACAGAGGATCCGCGTCGGTTCGTTCCGCATTCCCCAATGTGGTCGCCGCGCGGTTCAGGTCGTCAGGCGCTCGACAATGCGGCCGTTTGCCATCGGGCCATCGTAGGGCGAAAACGCGACCGCCACGCGGTCGCCCAACACAATGCGCAGCCGCGGCCGGCGCAACTTGCCGGCGACGTGCACGATGACGTCCCGGGGCGGATCGTTCAGGCGTACGCGGAACATCGCGTTCGGCAGCGACTCGATCACTTCGGCTTCCAAGATATACGTGTCATCGGGCATCGCTGCTTTTTTCCCCTTCCGGGTCGTTGCTGCCGTCGTTGCAGGTTGAACGGCCGTTATGGTAGCGCCGCCGTCGGCGCATCGTCAAGCAGATTTGCGCGTTGCGGGAGGTACGGCATTTGAAAACTAAACACAGAGGGCACAGGGGAAGACGCAGAGGACACGGGGTGTTCTTTTAGTCTTTTCTCTGCGGCCTCTGTACTACTATTCCTTTGTTTCTTGTTCTGGTGCAAAGATTTCACGCGGCAAGCTCCGTCAATTTACGCGGGCTGGCGTTGCGTGCGGCGGACAAGGCGAGGAGCAGCAGGCGGCC
>Ga0181520_10003762_pt1 | contig 26243 bp, 17 predicted proteins | sample PEATcosm2014_Bin_29_FD_132451 | JGI IMG/M metagenome (GOLD analysis project Ga0181520, IMG submission 132451) | Peatland microbial communities from MTU Mesocosm Facility, Houghton, MI, USA - PEATcosm2014_Bin02_30_metaG | ecosystem: Environmental > Terrestrial > Soil > Wetlands > Peat | place...
CAGCAGTTCGTTGCTCATTTACGCCACGCGGGAGGACATGGATGCGATCACAAACATCATTGCGAAGCTGGACGTGCCGCTCTCGCAAGTGCTCATCGAGGCCGTCATCATGGACTACTCGCTCGGCCCCGACACATTAAACTTTGGCGTTTCCGCAGTGCAAAATCAAAAAAATTTAACCGTGGGCAATACTTCGGCCGCCGGCGCCGGAGGCTACAACAACGGCCAGACGTTCTTTGATTTTATAAACAGCACGCTTGGCAGCGTCAGCAGCAATGCTACTACAACTGCTAACCCTGCAACACCCAGTGCCGCTACCTTCGGCAACAGCCTTTCCGGCGGCTTGAGCTATTTCGGAAGCATTGGCCCGACATGGGAAGTGGCCATGTCGGCGGCGGCGGCTGACAGCCATGCCACCATCATCCAGCGTCCGCGCATCCAGACCTCGCAGGCCACGCCCGCGCAATTCTTTGTGGGCGACACCGTGCCCTACGTCACCGGCAACACCTATGGCAGCGCCTACGGCAATACTGCATCCTACTCCCAGTTGTCGGTGGGTGTGGAACTCGACGTGACGCCGTTCATCAATCCCGATGGCCTCGTCGTCATGCAAATCCAGCAGGAAATTGACGACCTCAACGGCTACACCGCCATCGCCAACGTGGGCAACGTGCCCAACACCATCAAACGCACGCTCAACGCTGAAATTGCCGTCCGGGACAAAGACACCGTGATGCTCGGCGGCTTCATCAAAAACTCAAAATCCACCAGCAGGTCCGGCGTGCCGCTTTTGCAGGACATTCCATTTCTCGGCAGCCTGTTCTCCCAGCGCAGCAGCTCAAAGGCGCGCGAGGAACTCCTCGTCCTGATGCGGCCCACCGTTTTGAAGACACCGGAAATCGCCGCGTTCAATACCATCAAGGAAAAACAACGGTTGCCCGGCATCTCCGACGCCGCCGCCGAGGAGAACGCGGATGAACAAAAACTCATTGATGCCCAACGCAAAAAGGAATTGAAAAATCCCAAATCCATGTCCGAAGGCTTCTACAACAACACCATGCCGACCAATGCGCCTCCTGAACAATTGTCCCAGCCACAAGTCCAGGAGGATGGCTTCACGCCGGTTCCGCCGCCCGACGCTCCAATGATTCCGGCGGACTTCAATAACGCCGCGCCGCCGGTGCCATGACTTGCAACCCCGGGAGCGCCGTCGTCGCAGGCAAGGCTGAAAGCCATCAACCCGAACTTCGAAGCTGGGTAGCGTCAGGCATCCGGCACGGGGGGCCTGACGCTACGTGGGCCAGACCGCTCCTCCCACTTCAACTTCGGAATCCGGGTCAATTCCCCGTCGCCGGAGCGTTTGTAAAATTACCGCTGCCTGGAATCAATTCCTCAAGGGCGCGGATGGGGTGCAGCGGCATTTCCAAAATTCTCGGTACAAACGGAACGACCGGGTCCTTTATCGGATTTTCCAGTGTGCCGGTGACCTTGTATTCAAAAATCTTGGTCAAGGGGGAAGTGAAAAAGCTGATGAAAGGGCCAAAGCCCCAGATGTTGCGCATCAATTGCGCCGTCACCCGCGCGTTGACGTTTTGCTTCAAATCCGCCGTGCCGGTGTATTGCAGCCGCGTCGTGCCCGTGTTGATGGCCAGCGAGTCGGAATAAATCACGCCGTTGGTGATGACAAAATCCGCCGCAGCCTCCGTCGCGCGGCTGTTGCCCAGCCCCGGCGAGACGGCGTTCAACACCGGCGAGACGATGCCGAAGACCGGGATGTCCCAGAGCAATCCGTCGCGCAGTTTCGCATGGCCATAGCCGTCCAGCGTTCGCCAGTCCCGCGTGTCCGCGTGCGTCACGACAATCAGTCCGGACAGCGTGCCTTCGAGATGATTGGTGGACGACGCCAGATCTGCCGCGAGCGCGTGGAGGTTGATGTTGGTGACCGCCGTGGTGAATTGATAATCCGCGCCCGGGTGCGGCACTCGGAAATCGAAGTCCGCAGAGCCGCTGCCGCTGCCGCCGTAAAGTTCCGCTGCGATGTTCGTCAAAACCAGCGTCTCGCCCAGCCAGTGGATCGTGCCTGTGAGCCGCGCCGCCCGGAGCTTGAGGCATTGGAACGGCACGCCGTCCACAATGTCAAAGCGCAGGTCCGCGTCGTCCGTGTCCCGCAGGCTGTTCACACCCAACGGCGCGCAACCCTCCACGGACACGGTCGGCGGTTGCAGAAAATGATATGGCTCCAGCAACGCTGCGGTCTTTGGGCCGATGGCGCGCGCAATCGCCTCCGGGTCGGCGGTGCTGTGGCCGTTTTTGAAGAAAATGAGCTTCCGGTTGAAGTCCAGTTTGACGGTGTCGGCGGTCAGCATCTGTGTGCCGCGCCACAAATGAGGGTTGGAAAATTCCAGCGCGCGGTTCGTGTAGAAAAATGCGCCCGCGACGCTGTCAAAGGACTGGCCGCGGATGGTGAAATTCGTCAGCGCCACGAGTCCGGTTGCGCCGATGCCGCCGTAATCATTCAAACGTCCCCGCACGTCCATATCCAGATGTGCCGGCTTGGCGAGCCGCACAATTTCCAAACCGCGCGCGGCATTGCTGGTCGTCAGGAGTGGGCGCAGGCATTCCGGGTCGAACGTGCCGCGAACGTGCAAGCGATAATCCTTTGTGGCGTCGTCCTCGCTGCCGCTGATTTCCAGCCGCGTTTTGGATTGCGCGATCGTGGCGACGGGCAGCCGCCAGACGAGGTTCGTATACGCAAATTGCGCGAGTACCAGGTCAATTTTTGCGCCGAACGCAGCGCTGTTCGTGAGAGCCACTTCGCCAAGCAGCCGGATTGTCGGCTGCACCGCGCCACGCCAGTCGGGCTGGCGGTTCGTCCACGCCGGCAGGACCGCCGAGCCGCCTATGTGCAGCATCGGCGGCTGCGCCCATGAAAATTCCGCGAGCCGTTCGCGTGTCTTATCCGTCAGCGATGCCGAAATCGCGTGAAGGTCGAAACGCGAGGAGTTGGTGAACACTAACTTGCGCGTGGCCACGTTCAGCCAGGCACTGTCTTCCAGCCAGCCGCCGCCGATCCGGGCGGACAGTGTGGTGAGCGCCAGTTCCGGTGCGCGCCATGAACCGGCGCACGCAACCGAGTCGGCGCTCAATTTTTCCGACTTCAATTGCATGAGCCGCGCCGTCCAGACCAGCTGATACGGCTGCAGGTTGGTCCACCACGACCACGAGGCGTCGTAATTTGTCGGGGCGTCCGTTGGCGTGGTGAGCCGGGCGATGAACTGGATGTTCCTCGCGCCAGCCCACGGTGTCTGGACTCCAGGCACGTTGACGGCCAGATGGATGGTGAAGGAATGAACATCGCGCGCATCGCCGTCCACCGTCAGGCTCAATTGCGGGGTCTCGATGAAATGGATTTTGCCGAGTGTGTCGGAGAATTTTTGCAGTTGCATCCGTGTCGCCGCCGCGCCGCCGGTGTTGGTGCCGCTAAAAATCTCCCAACTGCGGAATTCCGGTGCATGGACGATGTTGCCGGACAGAGTGAGCTTTGCGCCGGCGAAACCAGCTTGAAAATTATCGAGCAACCACGTGTCGTCCGCCCGAAAATGCAGTTCGGTCTGGATGTCGTCGAGCGTGAGAACATTCGTGGGCGAAAGCGGCAGGACGAATTTGCCCTTGAGCAGCACGAGGCCATCGAGTTGCAGTTGGCGACGCATCATCATGTGGTAATCCAGTTCCAGCCGGACTTCCCGCGCCGAAAGCGCCGGGCTGTCGGGAGCGTCGGCGTGGCCCATGCGGACGTTTTCAGCGATCAACCCGCGAAAGAGACTGAAGCGCAGCCGGGAAAATTCCAGTTCAACACCGCGTTCGCGCAAGGTTCCTACCAGCCGCCGCTGCAAAAAATCCGGCACACCGACGCGGTCGAACCAGAGGAACGCGCAAATCAGCGCGATCGCCGCAACCATTGCCGCGCGGCGGGACCAGCGGATGAACAGGCGGCATTTGCGCCAGAAACCGGATCGCATATCACGGGACGTTTGACGGAATGGTGAGATAACTCAAGACGAGCTGATAAGGCACCGGGGGGAAAACGAACGCCCACCGCTCGCCGTCCAGCGTGACGGCAGCCAGCGAGGTTTGATGCTGCGCGAACTCGCCGCCGAAGTCCACCGTGTCCTTCTCGCCGCTCTTGAGTTCAAAGCTGATTTGCAAATTGTTTGTGCCAAAACCGTATTTCTCCGGCTCGGTGAAGTTGCGCGCGAACCAGGCGAGGGCGGCCAGTTGGCGGAACTGCTGGACGGTCTGCTCGATGTATTTGCCCTCGATCAAGCCCTGCGAGCCGGCGGCCAACGACCATTTGCCCGGCCCATTGTGGATGATCTGGCGGATCCTCCCGCCTTGATGAATCGTGATTTGCGCCACGTCGTCCGCCTTGAAATCCCAAATGTGCCGGTCGCGGAATTCCCAGTCCGACTCCGGAAGCCGGTTGAAATCCTGCGCTGTCACCGCGTAAATGAAATCTTCGCCAGCGCACCGGACAAAAACCTCGTTGGTTTGTGTCGCGCCGAAAGACAACTGCGCGATGACGGCGTTCGTGTCACCTGCCTTCGAGCGCAGGATGATTTCACGCCGCGGCGCGGCGAGGCCATAGCCCGGCAAATCGGGCGCGGTCACGGCATCCTTTACAAATTCCGCGATGCGCAGACCGGCGAGCGTTTTGATGAACAGTTGCACATTGTCGGTGTCTGCGGAAAATTTCTCGCCGGCGATTTTCCAGTCGTTGGAGCCTTGACTCCGCAGAATGAAATTGTTCTGGCCGCGCACTTCGATTTCCGCGACTGGCGCGGTCAATTCAAACAGCCGGGAGTCGCGGAAATCATTCACCGCGCCGCGCCACGGCGCCAGCGGCTCGCGCGCGGTTGTGACAACAGTGCTCCAATTTGTGACAATGGTGTTCCAATCTTCGCGTTTTGCATAAACCTGAGTCGCGTCGTTCGTCGGACTTTTGCCAACATGGACGGTCGACATCAGATTGGTGCCCCGACCGAGCCACAAATCGAGATCGGCTGGCTGCAAGCCGAACGCGGCCGGGTCAGCTTTTGCGTCGTCGGTGATGAATTGCGTGACCCGCGTGGTTGCGAGCCGTTGCAGCGCGTCGCTGATGTGGTCCGTGTCGGCGCGAGCCTGCAATGGTCGGATCATGCGCCAGAAGCGGTTCGTCGGGTCGCGCCGCAGTTCGATGACCTTGGCGCTGTTGGTCAGAACGATCCACTCAAAACCGTTTTGTTCGGCGTTCACGAGTGCGGTGTCGCGCCACTCGTCGACGGCATGGGGAACCAAATTGAGCCAGCTGGCATCGGCCACGAACGCGCCGTCGGTGCCTACGACGCGCAAATAAACTTGGTCGCCGGGCGCGGTCCTGTTGCCCGCCTTTAACTGCCAGATCTGCCCCTGCCCGCCCGCGGTGATGACAAGCGTGGCCTGCGGGTTTTCAAAACCGAATTCCGCTTCGGAATTTGTATGTTCGCGCAGTTCCGTCGCGCTGATTTTTGCGGGCGCGAGTTTTTGGAGGGCGTCGAGCAGCGCCTCGATGGCGGCGGATTGCGCGGGATAGGAAACGGGCTTGGTCAGAAACCAGCCGCCGGTCGTGCGGTCGGCGCTGATCTCCAGCGCGCCGGACGGAAATACTTGAACGCTCACGACGTCCGCGGGACGCAAGTTGGGCAACAGGGGGGCCGGGCTGGCAACGACCGGACGGAGGTAGTGTTCAAAGACGAAGATGAACGCGAACAGCGCCGCAGCAATCACGAACCAGATTCCGGTGGTTTTCGAGTTCATTATTTCCTTCGCACCAGCCAGATCATTCCGCCGAACAGCAGCACCGCGCCGGGCAGCGCGCCCAGCAGCACCCAGCGGACATCGCGTTGCTGAAGCCGCGTCATCTGTAGCCGGAATTCCGTGACGGGCCGCGGCCCGATGCCCTCCAGCAACTGGGGCCGGTCCAGCAGCCAGTTGACAGCGTAGCCGAGAAAATCACGGTTGCCGCCGCCTTCAATGTAATAATTGCCGAGAAAAATGGAATCACCTGCGACGATGATGCGGGTGTTGCCGCGAGGATCGCTGACGCCGACGGTGTTTTTTTGCTCGACGGCGGCGATAAGCGGATAGTCGTGCGATGGTTCGGCGGCATCGCTTGCGAGCGTGGAATCCGCACTGGAAAAGGCGAGTTCCGTCACTTGCGGGGCATTGGCCGGGGGATTTTTGAAATCCACCCGGCTGACAGGCCTGGGTAAAACCATCTGGAGTGAAAGGTCGTTGCCTGCGAGCGGATCCACCACCGGATGCTTTTTGAATTTGCGGACTCGGATGTCCTGTCCCGTCATCGTGTTTTGAAAGTCTTTCACATAATCGGCGGCGACGTTCACGCCCCATCGTTGCAAAATGGGTTCGAGGCCGGTCGGCTGCTTGATGGAGGCGTAATTGAAGAGCGCGAGGAGCCGTCCGCCTTGCGAGAGGTATTGGTCAATTTTTTGCAATTCCGTTTCGGCCAGCGGCGCGGTTGGCGCGGCGATAATGAGCAGGTTGCAATCCGCCGGCACGTCGCGGGTGGCGGACAACTCCAGATTCGTCACCGCGATGTAATTCTGGGCCAGAACCATGGCGAATTTCAAATAGCCGAAGTTGCCGGAGTCAGTGAGCGACGGCTCGCCGTCGCCCTGCAAAAAATACGCCTTGAACAATCGGGCATTTTCCAGCGCCAGCAGTGTTGATGTCAACATCTCCTCACCGCGAAACGCGACCGGGCCGAACTCCATTTTTTTGTCCTTGGAAATTCCCGTGGCGGCGTATTGGACGAGTTGGTCGCCGTTGGCAATTTTAAAGTGTTTGTCGCCGGCATCCACGATGATCAGGTTTTTGTCCCCCGCCGAACTCAACCCGTATTGTTCCTTCACCTTTTCAGCCTCGCCCGGGTCGCGCACGGGATCCACCGTGAGAAAGGAAATTTTCAGATTTACCGCGCTGTATTGCTTCAACAGCGTGACAATGTCCGGATAAAAGTCATCATGTCGGTCGTAATATAGCGTCACCGTGACGCGGTTCGTCAGCGAATGCAGCACGCTCAACGTACGCGAAGACAACTGGACGCGCGTCTGCGAACTCAAGTAAAACCGGTAAAAAAACTGCGCGCCCAGAAAATTCACCATCACCACCGTCATGCACACCAGAACGGTGCGCACGGCCACGTCCAAGCCGATCTTCCACCGGCGGCCGCTCGAAAAACTAGGTTGGTTATCGTCTGGCATTTTATTTCCAGCGCCGGCTTTCCACCGCGCGCAAGGTCAGGTACAGGAAAAAAAGGGTGAGGCTCGCGTAAAAAATCACCACGCGCGTGTCCACCACGCCGCGCGTGAAATCATCCATCTGGTCAAACAGCCCGAAACAGGACAACACCTGCGTCGGCCATTGCTCCGTGACGGGCACGGCGCGCGCCAGATACGCCAGGATGAACAGGCTTACGCCGGGAACAAAACTGGCGACCGCCGCCACGACTTGGCTGCGCGTCAACGACGACGCGAAGCAGCCGATGGAAAGAAACACGCAGCCACTCAAAAAAATTCCCAGGCAGGTTCCGCCCAGCGTGCCTGCGTCCAGGGCGCCCGGCTGGTTCGCAAAATGCCGCACGACAAGCAGGCACGCGACCGGCGGCAGCCACATCACCGTGTAGAAAATCAGCGCCGCCGTGAATTTCGCCGCCACCACCTGCAAATCGCTCACCGGCGTCGTCATCAAGGTCTCGTAAGTGCCCGCCGCCTTTTCCAGCGCGAACAACCGCATCGTAATCACCGGCGCTGTGAGAATCACGATGATCCAGAAGAGGAAGCTGTTAAAAAACAATTCCGTCACCGGCATCGGAAATGTCTCGCTACCGAGACTTTGGATGAGCAGCACGAAGCTCGCGCCAATCAACAGGGTCACCGCTGCGATGACGATGTAGCCCGTGAGGGAGAAGAAAAACGCGGCCAGTTCCCGCCGCAGCAGTGTCTGGAAAATTTTCACTCGCCTTCCTCCTCCTCGTCCGGCCGGGTGATTTGCACGTAAATGTCCTCCAGCGAGTGGCGGTGGCGCGTCAGTTCCCGAATCACCCAGCCGCGGTCGCGCGCCAGCGTGAAAATCATCGGGCGCAGGTCCAGCCCGCCGCGCGGCGTCAGGGCGCAACGCTGGAATTCGCCCTCGCTCGCCGACACGTCGAACTGTTCGATTTCCGGCATCTGCGAGAAGCATTCGCGCAGCGCCCCGACGGGCGCGGCGATTTCGGCAATGACCTGGCTGCTGCCGGCCATGAGCCGCTGTAAATTTTCCGGTGTGTCTGCCGCGAGAATTTTGCCGTCGAACATGATGAGCATCCGGCTGCACATCATTTCCGCCTCCGGCAAAATGTGGGTCGAGATCAGAATCGTGTGTTTCCCGGCAAGGCTTTTGATCAATTGCCGCACCGAGCGGATTTGATGCGGGTCGAGGCCGATGGTCGGTTCGTCCAGAATAATCAGTTCCGGCTCATGCACGAGCGCGTCCGCCAAACCGACGCGCTGCCGGTAGCCTTTCGAGAGCTGGCCGATGACGCGCCGACCCACGTCCGCCAGGCCGCATTGATCCATGACCGTCATGACGCGCGCGCGCGCGCGCTGCCGGCCTAGGCCCTTGAGCCGCGCGCGGAATTTCAGATACTCGCGCACGCGCATTTCGGGATACAGCGGATTGTTTTCCGGCATGTAACCGATGAGGCGGCGTACCTCCACTGATTGATGAAATACGTCGAATCCCGCCACGCGCGCCGTGCCGCTCGTCGCCGGCATGAAGCACGACAAAATGCGCATCGTCGTGCTTTTGCCGGCGCCGTTTGGGCCGAGCAGACCGACGATTTCGCCTCGCGCAACTGTGAACGACAAGTCGTCCACCGCTGTGCGTCCCGCGTACCGCTTCGTCAAATTGGAAACTTCAATCATCAAGTTTGTTAACCGTAAAAACTCATGTCAGTGTAGCTGAAAACATCATGCCACGGCGAACAAAAATTTCGGCCCGCCAATATTAGACAGGCAGGCATTGCCAGAGTTGCATTCAAAGTGAACCCTTCTCCTCGTCCATCTAATTGACTATAAAATTTGAGGGCGGGGAAGAAAAGGCGTCAAACGGCCTTGACTTTACCATCCAATCACGCAAAAAACTGCGCCATGAGTTCCCGCGCAGAAAACTTTTACGCCGTCTGGCGCAACCGGTGCCGCGCCGCGGACATCTTGCGCGACGAAAACGGTTTCCCCACCGAGCGTCTGCTCCAGGCCGTCTGGCGGCATCAACGGCTGCGGCGCGACCAATTGCAAACATCGGACGGGAAAAACGTTCGCGTTTTGCATCCCGGTTTCGCCAGTGTCGAGGGTGGTCCGGATTTTCGCGGCGCCGTCATCCAGATCGGCGACGAACCGCCGCGCTCCGGCGACGTGGAGGTGGATTTGCGCAGTCACGGCTGGCACGCTCACGGCCACGACCGCAATCCGAATTTCAAAAACGTCATCCTGCACGTCGTTTGGAATGTGGTTGGAGTTCACGCTTCAGCGTGTCAGAATTCGAAAACGCCGGACAAACTAAAGTTTGAACTCCAACCCTTGCCGCCAACATTGTCCATCCAGGACAAACTCGACACGCCGGTTGGCGAATTGAGTTTGTGGCTGGAAAATGAATCCGCATCCGCATTGCCTGATAATCTCCGCGGCCAATGCTCGGCTCCGCTGCGAGCCTTGGATGAAACGCAACTGGCTATTCTTTTGCGCCAGGCCGCCCGTGTCCGTTTGGAGGCCAAGGCTGCGCAATTTTACGCGCGAGCGCGGCACGCCGGCTGGGAGCAGGCATTGTGGGAGGGCTTGTTCCGCGCGCTCGGTTACAAACACAACACTTGGCCGATGCAAAATCTGGGGGAATCGCGTTTGCTCTGGTCGCGCGGCGCAAAATCGCCACTCGCATTTCAAGCGCGCCTGCTCGGCGTCAGCGGTCTGCTGCCGGTGGAATTGACCCGGTCGCAAAAAAGTTCGGACACCTATTTGCGTCGCGTCTGGGATTGCTGGTGGCGCGAGCGTGACGAATTTGCGGACTGCACTTTGCCGCGCGCCGTGTGGAAATTTCACGGCCTGCGTCCGGCGAATCATCCGCAGCGGCGGCTCGCGCTCGCGGCGCACTGGCAGACGGACAATAATCTGATTTCAAAGATTGAAAATTGGTGCTCCGCCAGTCTGGCCGACAACGCGCTGCCCGGTTCGTTGCTGGAGATCTTGCAGGTTGAGCGCGATGAATTCTGGTCGTGGCACTGGACGTTCAAATCAGCACGGCTGGCAAAACCGCAGCCGTTGCTGGGTGATGCGCGCGTGACGGATTTGGCGGTGAATGTGATTTTGCCGTGGCTGTGGGTTCGCGCGGCGGAAGGCAAAAACGCAAGGTTGGGACACGAAATTGAGCGGCGCTATTTTGACTGGCCGGCGGCGCAGGACAATGCGGTTTTGAAGCTGGCGCGGCAGCGGCTGCTGGGAACTTCCAGCCACCGTGCGTTGCGGAGCGCGGCGGAGCAGCAGGGCTTGATGCAAATCGTCCGCGACTTTTGCGAACACTCGAATGCAGTTTGTGAAAACTGCCAGCTTCCCGGACTAGTCCACAGTCCGGAGTTCAAAGCCCAAAGCTGATTATTCGCCGTGTATCAGACCTTGGCGATGGAGCTTCGGGCCGGATTTACTTCACTTCGAGCTTGGCGAACGGATTGTTCACAAAACCGTCCGGGGATGGCTCGCTTGCGACGGGTATCTTGCTGGTTTGCGGCGGCGCGGCGGGAAGATTATTGGTTACAGCGGGGGGGAGGCCGCCTTCAACCGCATACGGATTTTTCGCGCGTTTATTTCGAGGCAGCGGACTGATCATCGCGTTAATGCCGCGCCCGATGAGTTTCGGCTGAAAATCGGGATGGCCAAAGGGCGCGACGGCGGCGACAAATTTTTTGATGACCTCAAAACCAAATTCTTGATGCGCCATTTCCCGGCCGCGGAATTTGAGCACGATCTTCACCTTCATGTCCTCGCACAGGAACCCGATCGCATGCTGTACTTTGATGCCGAGGTCATGCGGATCAATGCGCGGGCTCAACTGGACTTCCTTGACAATGGAGGCGTGCTGGTGCTTTTTGGATTCCTTCTCCTTTTTGGCTTTTTCATAACGGAACTTGCCGAGATTCACCAGCCGGCAAACGGGCGGCACGGCGGTGGCGGCGATTTCGACCAGATCCACGCCGTTCTGGCGCGCCAAGGCCAAGGCCTCGTTGAGGGAAACGACGCCGAGTTGTTTGCCATCCACTCCGATGACCCGGACTTCGCGGGCGCGGATTTTGCCATTGACCCGGACAAAGGAATCGGACGGAGAATTGCGCGAAGGGAAGGGGCGGCTCAAGACACCCCCGTTGGTTGTGGCATAGCTGTGAGTTTTGGCATCAAATCTGTCGTCGGACTAATTCAAACAATGCCATTTAACTAATCGCTAACTGTTCCCGTTGCAAGCAAATAATTCGCGGAAAAATCAGGACCCGTCCCGGAATGCCCGGATGCTCCGGACAAAATCATCCGGCACGCCGAAATCAAACCGTTCCGCACCGGTCATCTCCAGCGCGAGATAGCCTTCACGCCGACGCTGGTTTTCCTGGGCGCGTGTGAGCTGAAATTCGCCGTTATCGCGCACATCGTCCCGGATCATTTCCTCCAGCACATCGTAGATCGAAGGCGCAAGCAGATGCAGGCCAAACCAGCCGAGCCACATTCCGGCAGGCAGGTCGTTGACGCGCAATTTTTCCTGCGCGGCGGCCACGGCGGGTTTTTCGATGATGAGCGAAACATCAATCAGCCGGGGATTTTCCGCGCGGCGCGTGCCAGCGATGGTGCCGTAGCCTTTCAACTCGTTTGCGGGAATTCGATTCACGGCGGAAATGCTTTTGCCGCCGGAAATTTTGGCCATGTCTGCGAGTTCGCGGTAAGGTGAAACCGGTTTGCCACGAAACAAATGATCGCCGAGGCCGAGCAAGACCATTTCGCCCGCCGCAAAATGCTTCGTCTGGAAAACTGCGTGTCCGTAGCCTTCCTGCTTGTGCTGCACGGCAAAGCTGACGCGCTTCTCAAAACCGCGCATCTGTTCCGCTTCGCGGAGCAGCGCGGGATATTTTTCCAGCCGTTTGAGATAGGCGTCGTCGGGGCCACGCAAATAGTCGCGCACCATTTCATCCTCGCCGGGCTGGACGATGATGCAAATTTCTTCGATGCCAGCGGCTTCAAGTTCGAGTAAGTGATAATGAAATAACGCGCGGGCAATTCCGTCCGGGCCGACCACTGGAAACAGTTCTTTCTTTACCGCAAGCGACGCCGGGAAATGGCGCGTGCCAAGTCCGGCGACGGGAATGACGGCTTTGCGGACGGTCATGTTTGAGTTCATGCGGATTTTTTAACCACGAAACACACCAACCACACGAAATGAAAACAGATTTGGAGGGCCAATTTTTTTGTTTCGTTTGTTTCGTGGTTCATCTCAAACGTCAAACCGTTTCCAGCCATTCGCGCCGAAAGCATAGCGTTTGGCGCCAAATTCAATCGCGCCGGGCGACATGCCTTCAAAGATGTCCGGCATCACACCGACGCGCCGGGAAAATTCGACGGCGATTTGCGGGATGTGTTCCTTCAGCGCCTCGATTTTGCCGAACACGGCCACGGTGCCGCCGGTGCCGCCGCCGGTGATTTTCGCGCCGTAAAGTCCGTTTAACTGGCCGCGTTTGCGGACGGCTTCCACCAAAAAATTTACTTCCGGCACCGAGAGGCGGCAGTTGTCACGGTAACTTTCATGCGCGCCATACATCATTTCGCCGGCTTCGATGCAGGCGCGTTCGTCACTGCCGGAAGCCGCGCCCAGCGCCTTGATGAATTTCATCACGCGCTCGTTTTCCCCGATGGGATGCCGCGTGGGACCGGCGACACGGTAAGTCGCATCCGGTTGGATGGTCGTCACCGGGTCGTCGTGTGTCTTGTATTGCGCGAGAAAATCCGAGCCGAGGATGGTTTCAGGGATTTGCGGCAGATATTCCGACTTCAGTTCATCGGATGAAATTTCGGTAAGGTAATTCAGCGCCGCGCGGCCCGTCCGGGCGCGGAGTTCATTGATGATTTTTTTGCCGATGAACGCGCCGATGCGGACGTTGCCGTAGGGGTTGCCGGCGACGGAATGGCGAACCATCGAGTTGATGCCCACGAAGCCGGTACCGGGGGGGATTTCCACCTCACCGACAATCGAGCCGGGCCGGCAGAGGATGTGCGTGAGCTTGCTTTCACGGCCGCTCGCCACGGCAATCTGGTCCATGATGCCGCACGGCGCGCCGACGACGTGATTTTCCGCCATCTGTCCCAGCCGCGCGATGCGCGCGCCGTCAAGTTTGAGGCCGAGATAGGCGTTGAGGCACGAGAGTGTGCCGATTTCCACGGCGGCGGAACTGCCGATGCCCACGTTCATCGGCACAGCGCTTAGCAACATGAAACTGAACCCGTAGGGCAATTCGATGGATTCCTCCTTCAACAATGTGAAAATGCTCCCGCCGATGTAGGCCGCCCAAGCGGCCAGCGGATTGGCCAGGCAAAGCTCGCGTATCTGCATATAGGCGCCGACGGAGTCGCCCGAAGTCAGGTAATCCAGCGGGATGCGCGTCTCGACGGGCAGGCTGCGCCGGCCAACCTGCGCCGAGCGGATGCGCAGCGTGCGGTCGGTGCGCGCCTGCAATGCCATCAACATGCCGCGGCCCAGCACCGCTTCGCAGACATTGGCGCCGGAATAATCGGCGATGCCGCCCATCACGTCCAGCCGGGCGGGCACGCGCGTCACCCAGACCTCGCCGCTGTTGAAGAAGCCGGCCAAACCCGTCGGGTCGCCATTTGGTTTGCGCAGGAGCTGCTCGAATTCGGAAATTTCAAACGGTAGTGCGTCGTTCATTGGTTGTCACGGGATGATGCCACAAGCCGGCGGCGCGGTCACGCGGGAAAATCAGTGGTGATGACGGAACAGCCGCTTCCGGTTTTGGAGCAGATACCAGACGATCAAAATGTTCAACGCCAGCACAATGAGCATGCCGATTCTGGGATGGTGGAAAAATTCCGGGCGCGGCTGGTCTGATGCATTTGGCAAGTGGCGGCGAACCAGTTCATAAATTTCAATCGGGATGAAAAACGCCGATTCGCCGATGGCCAGCCAGATGGCCCACTTCGCACGGAACGCCAGACCGCTGCCGCCGACAAGCAGGAACAAGCCGTAAAGCATCGTTCCCGACGCAAACACGCGCATCTTTGTCGGGGTGACGGTTTCCAGCCAGTCGGCGATGCCCGCGAAAAAACTCCGTTCGGGATCGAGATGCACCCACCCCAGGAATTGATTGAACAAATCCGGCAAATCCTTGTTGGCGAGCGAAAAAATGCTCAGCGCCAGCAGCAGCGCCAGCGCGCCCTTCGTCAGCTTGATCGCGACGATGAAATACAGCGTCGGCGCGCGCTTCTTCTTCGGCGCGTTTGGATTTTTTGCATTCTCGATCATCAACGGATTTTAGACAGCAAAAAGTCCAAAAGTTCGGAAATTTTCAGACGCTCCTGCCTGCCGTCGTCGCGGTAACGGATCGTCACCGTGTCCAGCAGTTCCGGTTTTTCGCCGAGCGTGTCGAAATCAATCGTCACGCAGAATGGCGTGCCCGCCTCGTCCTGGCGCGCGTAGCGGCGGCCAATCGAACCGCCATCGTCGTAAAATACGTTCATCCACGGGCGCAGCAAGTCACGGACGGCCAGTGCTTTCTTCACCAGCTCCGGTTTGTTTTTCAACAACGGCAGCACGCCGGCCTTGATGGGCGCGACGCGCGGATGAAATTTCATCACCACGGTCGTTTCACTCTTGCCCTTGTCGTCGGTCTTCGTGACTTCGGTGTAGGCGTTGGCGATGAGCGCGAGAATCAGCCGGTCCACGCCCGCGCTCGGCTCGATGACGTGTGGAATGTATTGGCCCTTCGCCAGACCGTTCGCGTCTTGTTCGGCGTCCTTCTCAGCTTGCTTATCCTCGACGCCCATTTTCGCCAGATATTTTTTGCGGTTTTCGTAATACCGCTGCCGAAGATCTTTCTGTTTTGCTTCCGGCAACTTCGCCCACGCGGCGCGCAATTCATCGTCGAACACGCCCATCGGCTTGCCGGAAAAACGCGCGTGCTGGCTCAAGTCAAAATCGCCGCGCGCGGCGATGCCTTCGAGTTCGTCACCGGCCGCATTCCCCTGCTCGTCCTTTTTGCTGAACGGGAACTTGAACAAGATGTCCGTGCAGGCGCGGGCGTAATGCGCGAGTTCCGCCGGCGTCTGATGATGAAAGCCAAGCGTCTCGCGCGACAGCCCGATGCCTTCATAAAACCGCACGCGTTCCTCGACCCAGTATTGATGCCACGCCTGCCAGCCCCAGTTGGGTTGGGGAGTTTCAAGTTTTAAGTTTTCAGTTTTCAGTTCCGCAGCTTCCGGCTGAACGCTTGAAACTGAACACTTGAACACTTCCCCATGAATCGCCTCGACGACTTCATCCGGCTTGATGAAAAATTCCAGCTCCATCTGCTCGAACTCGCGCGAGCGGAAGGTGAAATTGCGCGGCGTGACCTCGTTGCGAAACGCCTTGCCGACCTGCGCGATGCCGAACGGCACTTTCTGCCGTGACGTTTCCAGAACGTTTTTGAACTGCGCGAAAATCGCCTGCGCGGTTTCCGGGCGGAGATAAGCGATGTCCGCCACCGTCGCCGTCGGGCCGACGTAAGTTTGGAACATCAGGTTGAACGCGCGCGCCTCAGTTTTCTCGCCGTGACATTCGTTGACGCACTTGCTCGGTTTTTGCGGGCAGGCTATTTCATCCGTCTGATCCGCACGGAAACGGCCTTTGCACGTTTTGCAGTCAATCATCGGATCGCTGAACGTGTCCACATGCCCGCTGGCCTTCCAGATTTGCGGCGACATGATGATGGTCGCTTCGAGGCCGGCCACGTCGTCGCGCTGGCGGGTCATGGCGTTCCACCAAAGCTCCTTGACGTTGCGCTTGAGTTCCGCGCCGAGCGGGCCGTAATCCCAAAAGCCGTTGATGCCGCCATAAATCTCGGAGGATTGAAAAATGAATCCGCGCCGCTTGCACAGCGACACGATTTTCTCCATCTGCAAATTTTCTTTCGGCTCGGCCATATTTTTAAGTTCACAGCCCCATGTTTCGCATCCAGAGTTTTAACCCTGAACCGTTTGATTGGGTTGGCCAGTGTTTGCGAAGCGGGCGCCGGTGTAAATGAGATTTTCATGGCGCAAGCGCGGTCCAATGCGTGAGATTCACTCGTCATGCGTGAAATTTTCACGCAACCAGCCCCGGCAAGCTGATCATCCCCCTTTTTTTTGGCAGTTACCCTGAATTTCCACGAAAATGGGATGACCGATGAGTTGGCATCGGCATTGCTTGCAATATTTCAAGATAGTGTTGACAGCGGGCGCGTTCGGAGTAGAATCCGCCAATTGTCACCCGAACAAAATAACAACAAAAACCATTGAACCATATGAAAAACATTCTCAAACAGAAAAGGGCCTTCACGCTCATCGAGCTGCTCGTCGTGATCGCCATCATCGCCATTCTGGCCGCCATGCTGCTGCCGGCGCTCGCCGCCGCCAAGCGCAAGGCGCAGAAAATCAGTTGCCTCAACAACCTCAAGGAAGACGGCATCGCCTTCCGCGTCTGGGAAGGTGACAATGGCGACAAATATCCCCAAGCAGTTACCATCGCCAGCGGCGGCGGTCAGGGCTATGTGGATGTCAGCCCGCCGAACACCATGGCCGAATTTTGGGAGGTTATGTCCAACCAGTTGACCACGCCTAAAGTTTTGTATTGTCCGTCTGACAATTCCGGCGCCACTGCTCACACGGTGGCCACCAATGGTTTCGTCCCCGCCAACTTTTCTGACATCAATACCAGCTATGGTCTTGGTTATGATGCCACGGAAAGCGCCCCCCAGATGATACTCATGGTTGACCGCAATATTACTACATCAGCTGCTGGTTCCATAACGACGTTAGCTAAAACATGGACGGCCTCTCCGACCACTGGACTTTGGTATTGGACTGCTGGCGATTTGCACTTGGGAAGTGGCAACTGGCTTCTCACTGACGGCAGCGGTCAACAGGGGAGCACTGGCACCTTTCAGACCGCCTTGATCAATGCCACCAACGGCGCGCCGGTGGCGCAACCGCGTTACGATTTTCCGACAGACTAATATATTTTCTGTCCGCCTGATAGAACGAACAGGGCGTCCGCAAGGACGCCCTGTTTTTTTGTCGCTGCATTTTCAAACGTCGGGTGCTCTCCCGCCGGATTGTCCCGCTAATTTTCGGAAACGTCCCCGCTGTTATTCTTTTCCAGTTTTTGCGCGCGTCGTTGTCCGGCGAAAAAATCCAGCAACAGCGCGCGGCATTCGGCCTCGCGCACGCCGGAGGTGATTTCGCACCGGTGATTCAACGTGGGAAACTGGAGTAAATTCATCGCGCCACCCGCCGCGCCCGCCTTGGGATCGGCCGCGCCAAAAACCACCCGCGCCAGCCGCGTGTGGACGATGGCTCCGGCGCACATCGGACACGGCTCCTTCGTCACATAAAGCGTGCAATCCGTCAGCCGCCAGTCGCCAACCGCATTTTCCGCCTGCGTGAGCGCGAGCATTTCGGCGTGCGCCGTGGCGTCCTTCAACGCCTCGACCTGGTTGAACGCCCGCGCGATGATTTTGCCCCCGCGCACGATGACCGCGCCGACGGGCACCTCGCCATTTTCAAAAGCCTTCGCGGCCTGGCGCAGCGCCTCGCCCATGAAATAATCATCGCTGTGCAGATCAATGATGGGGTCGTCAGCCATACTTCATAATTATCGTAGCAGCCGGCGTGAGCCGGCTCATTCTTTTTCGGAAGATTTCAGAGCGAACTCACGTTCGCTGTTACGGATTCTTCCAGTGTCCACCCGTTCCGTCCGTCCGTGTGGCAGTGGCAGTGCGCCGCAAAAAATCCGCCGCGAAATTGCCAGAACCACGGCCAGATTTGCTCGCGGTCGGTCTGCGGGATATTCAAGCTTGGAATCGCCTCGCGCGGGAAAAACTCAAAACGTCCTTCCGCGTGCGGCGGCGGCAGTGATGTTAATTTCACCTTCACCTCGAACAGAAACATCAGCCAGTGTGTCTGGCCCTGGTAGCCATGTTCGCTGACCAGCCCGGTCAGATGCAGATCCGGCGGCTGGATTATGATGCCGAGTTCCTCGCCGGTCTCGCGGCAGGCGCAGACATAGGGCGATTCGCCGATGTCCATCTTCAATTTGCCGCCGCAGGGGCTCCAGAAACCGCGGTTCGGCTCCTGCGCGCGTTCGAGCAGCAGCGCCTCGTCGCGCTCGTTGAAGCAATAGAGCAGCGTGGCGATTTTGTAGGGCAATGACATCGCGCGAATTTTGAATCTCAATTGTCGAAAGTCGAATGTAAAAAAGCGTTCACCGCGAAATATCCCAACCACACGAAAAACCTTGAGAACACTTCCGGCGGTTTCCGGTCGTGTGTTTTGTGCATTTGGTGGTCAAGCTGCCGTAAAATTCAATTGTCACCCGGCGTCAAAATGTTAGCATGACGGCTCTTGTTTTGACGACAGACGAAAAATGACATGAAAACTTATGACATTGCATTAATTGGCGGCGACGGCACCGGCCCGGAAGTCGCGGCGGAAGGCGTCAAAGTCGCCGACGCGGCGGCTAAAAAATTCGGCTTCAAACTCAACTGGCACAAATACGATTTCGGCGGCGAGCGCTATCTCAAGACCGGCGAAGTGCTGCCCGACGGCGCGGTGGACGAACTGCGCAAGTTCAAGGCGATTTTCCTCGGCGCGGTCGGCCATCCGCAGGTCAAGCCGGGCATTCTCGAAAAGGGCATCCTGCTCCGCCTGCGTTTCGAACTGGAGCAATATATCAATCTTCGTCCAGTGAAACTCTACCGCGCGCAGGACTGCCCGTTGAAGGACAAGGGGCCGGAGCACGTTGACTTTGTCGTCGTGCGCGAAAACAACGAGGGGCTTTACGCCGGCGCGGGCGGGTTTCAATACAAGGGCACGCCGCATGAAGTCGCCATCCAGGAATCCGTCAACACCCGTCACGGCGTCGAGCGCTGCCTGAAATACGCGTTTGAACTTGCGAAGAAACAGCGCGCCGGCAAGCCGTGGAAGGGACTCAAGCCGGAGGATGTCAAGGCCGGCAAGACCGCGCAACTGACGCTTTGCGGCAAAACCAACGTGCTGACCTACGCCTTCGATCTCTGGTGGCGCGCCTTCAACGAACTCTCGGTGAAATATCCCAAGGTCAAAACCGACTACGCGCACGTGGACGCCACCTGCATGTGGTTCGTGAAAAATCCGGAATGGTTCGATGTGATTGTGACCGACAACATGTTCGGCGACATCATCACCGACATCGCGGCGATGATTCAGGGCGGCCTTGGCGTCGCGGCGGGCGGCAACATCAACCCCGAAGGCACTTCAATGTTCGAGCCGATGGGCGGCAGCGCGCCCAAATACACCGGCCAGAACGTCATCAATCCCATTGCCGCCATCAATGCCGCTGGCATGATGCTGGATTTTATCGGCGAGACGAAGGCCGGCGCCGCCATCGAAGCCGCCGTCATCAACATCATCAACGCAAAGATTAAATCACTCGCCGCCGGCAAGATGGGCCACGGCACGCGCGAAGTGGGCGACCTCATAGCGGCGGCGGTTTGAAGGCGATGGCGGGCGGGGCGGGCGGATTTTTTGTTCACGGCTTGACAGTTAATCCATCTGATATATCAGTATCGGCATCCAAAAACCAATGCTGGGATAAAATCAGATTGAAAACTTGCAAGCCATGAAAATAGTCCAACTGCCCGTTCTCCTCGCGCTCGGCGCGTCCGCCGCGCTGAAATGTCATTCCGCTGACGCCGCCACAAATGCCCCGCCCTTGCCGACAACCAGTGTGGCGACCAACGCCGTTTCCTACGCGCCCGCCGTGCTGCCCGGCAAGGGACTGTCGCAGCATCCGTTTCTTTACACCGGCGAGTGGGATCATCGCAAAACCAACCAGACCATTTTTGTCGTCCGCGACGGCAAGGTGACGTGGACTTATTCCATTCCGATCAACGACACCAACGGCACGCTTCAGGAACTCGGCGACGCGACGATGCTTTCCAACGGCAACATCGTTTTCTGCCGCAAGGTCGGCGCGAGTGAAATCACGCCCGACAAAAAAATCATCTGGAGCATGGACGCGCCGGAGGGAACCGAGATTCATTCCATCCAGCCCATCGGCCTGGACCGCGTGCTCGTCACGCAAAACGGCAATCCGGCGAAATTGATGTTGATCAACACCAAAACCGGCGCGACGGAAAAGGAGTTCACGTTCCCCGTGTTGAATCCGGGAGCAAACCCGCACATCCAATTCCGCCGCGTGCATGAGACGAGGGACGGAACCTTTCTCGCGGCGCATTTGAGGGACAACAAGGTCGTGGAATACGACGCGGACTTCAAAGAAATCTGGTCGTTCGCCACGCACCAGCCGTGGTCGGCGGCGCGGTTGAAAAACGGCAACACGTTGATCACCGAAGGCCCTCACACCGTTCTGGAAGTGAACAAGCAGGGCGAGATCGTCTGGCAATTTTCCCAAGAGGACGCGCCGGAATATAAATTTTTCGTTTTTCAGGAGGCGAGCCGGCTCGCCAACGGCAACACCGTGATCTGCAATTGGTGTCCCTACAACTTGCAGGACCCGAAGACGTGGCCCGGCTCGGTGCAGGTGCTGGAAGTGACGCCGGAGAAAAAAGTCGTCTGGGCGATGAGCGAATGGAAAAATCCCGACCTCGGCCCGGCTTCTTCCATCCAGTTGCTCGATGAACCCGGCGTCGCGGAGAATGGCGACTTGCAGCGATGATGATTTCGCAATCCACGGCACTCGCCAAAACCGGCGGCCGCGCCATGTTGCGCTGGCAAACCGTATTGCGCGGACGCCGCGTTTTTCAAAGGCGAACGCGACTATTCAATGCCGGTTCTCCATTACAATGATTCAGCCATGAAAAAATTTGTCTTCGCGACATTTGTCATTTTGTCTGCTGGCCGCGCCATCGCGGCTGATGCGCCGACAAATGCCCTGTATCTCGACGTAAATCAGCCTGTGGACAAGCGGGTGGCGGATTTGATTTCGCGCCTCACGCTGGAGGAAAAAGCCATCCTGCTGAATCATGTCGGGCCGACGATCCAGCGATTCAACATCCGTGCCGACCAGTGGAATCAATGCCTGAATGGCGTGCAATGGGACCGGCCCACGACGCTTTTCCCTTCGTGCCTTGCGATGTCGGCGACGTGGGATACGAATCTGGTGCATCAAACCGCCTCGGTTCTTTCGGATGAAGCGCGGGCGGTTTACAACGGCTGGCATCTGGACCCGAACGCGCCCGGCCAGCACAAGGGGCTGATTTATCGCGACCCGGTGATCAACATCGAGCGCAACCCTTACTGGGGCAGAAATCACGAATCATGGGGCGAGGATCCGTTCCTCACCGGGCGCATGGCCGTCAATTATGTGCAAGGTCTTCAAGGCGATGATCCGCATTACCTGAAAATTGCCGCAACACTGAAACATTTTGCGGTCAACAATGTTGAGACGGACCGTCAGAAGTTGAACGCCATCGTTCCGGAACGGATGCTGCATGAATACTGGCTGCCGCATTTCCGCGAGGCCGTCGTCGAAGGCCAGGCGCAGTCCATCATGGCGAGTTACAACGCGATCAACGGCACGCCCAACAACATGAATCATTGGCTGTTGTCGGACACTTTGAAAAACGACTGGGGATTTCAAGGGTTTGTCGTGTCCGATCTCGGCGGCGTGCGCACGATGGTTCAAGGCCACGAGAATAATCAAATGACTTACGAGGATGCCGTCGCGCAAAGCCTCACGGCCGGCTGCGATTTTTCCGACAAGGAATTTCAGGACAACATTCCCGCCGCCGTGCGCGATGGCAGGCTCACTGAAGCGCGGCTGGACGATGCGTTGACCCGCGTGTTGCGCGTGCGGTTCCGGCTGGGCGAATTCGATCCGTTCAATTCCGTGCCTTACAGCAAGATTTCGCCCGGCGTGATCAACAACGCGGAGCATCGCGCGCTGTCATTGAAGGTCGCGCAGGAATCCATCGTGCTGCTCCAGAATCGCGGCGACCTCCTGCCGCTGGATAAAGCGAAACTCAAAAGCATCGCCGTGATCGGGCCGCTGGCCGACCGCATCGTGCTGAACAATTACAACGGCAAGGCGGACAATACCGTGACCGCGTTGCAAGGAATCAAAGACCGTGTCACGCAAGGCACGGAGGTGTCGTATGCCGTCGGCGGCGTTGTGAGCGATCCTTCGCCGCGGGACAACCCGTTTGATAATACCGCCGAATTGCAGAAGGCTGTGGAACTGGCACGACGCGCCGATGTCGCGTTGGTTTTTGTAGGCACGGACCGGCAGATTGAGCAAGAGGGGCATGACCGCAAAACCCTTGGACTGACCGGTAATCAGGAGGAACTGGTCAAGGCGGTTTTCGCGGCGAATCCGCGCACAGTGGTCGTGGAAATGAGCGCCGGGCCGCTGACGGTTCCGTGGATTGCAAAAAATGTTCCCGCGATGCTTCAGGCATGGTGGCCGGGCGAGGAAGGGGGTCACGCGATTGCCGACGTGCTTTTTGGCGGCGTGAACCCCGCCGGCCGGCTTCCGCACACGGTCTATGCCTCCGAGGCGCAGGTGCCACCCGTGAGTGAATACGACATCACCAAGGGTTTTACCTATATGTATGTGAACGGCGAACCGCTGTTTCCCTTCGGTCATGGCTTGAGCTATACGACTTTCAAATACAGCGGCCTGAAATTGTCCGCGAACAAAATCAAAGCCGACGGCCAGATGAACGTCAGTTTGGACGTTACCAACACCGGCAAGCGGACGGGGGACGAAGTGGTGCAGCTCTACGTTCATGAGGAAAGAAGCAGCGTAAAGGTTCCGGTGGAAGAACTGCGCGGTTTTCAGCGGGTCAGTCTGAAATCGGGCGAAAAGCAAACGGTCACGTTCACGTTGCCGGCGGCGAAGCTCGCGATCTGGGACGAAACGACGCACGGCTTCGTCGTCGAGCCGGGCGCATTCGATGTGATGGTGGGCGCTTCCTCGGCGGACATCCGGCTGAAAGATCAGGTTGAGGTGGTCCGGTAATGCTCGTTAGCCGCGCCTATGGCAGTTCAATTTGACATTGGCACAAACTCCAATCGGCAGGGCTGACCTGCTGGTCAGCCAAAAGGCGGCGCCGCAGCGCCGCCCTACCATGCCGATGCGCCAATGTTGTTTTGATTTGCCATAAATCGCGCCAGACCAGGTTGGCATGGATGGTGTTCGCAGCAACGTGAACGCAGATTAGCAGATTTGGCAATGTGACGAACGACGTTAAATGTTGTAGATTAAACTCACAGTTCGACATGAAAATACCGTCGTCTTTCGCAGCAAGATTGCTCACGTTGTGCGGCTTGCTGCTGTCAACGATCCCCGCTCCTGCTAATATCCCCGGCGGCGGCACAGGCACCGGGGCGAATGTGACGGTGGTGGACAATGGCAACGGCACGGTGACGATGGCCAACGGCATCGTTTCGATCCTCGTCAATATTTCGGGGGCAAGCATCACCGAGGTTAATTACACCTACAACAATGGCGGTGGCACACAGACGCAGCAATTGCTGGCGGGTGGCAAGGATGGCGGCGAGTTTTATTGGGAGTTCGGCGGCTGGGGCGGCAGTTCGTGGGTGTATTCGCTGGTGACCAACAACGGCAGCTATGCGGAAATAGATTTATTGTGCGATTCGGCCACGAACGGTGTGGTGGACATTCATTTCTCCATGCTACGCGGTTCGCCGGGTTTTTACGTCACGCCGATCTGGAGCCATCGCGCGCAGGATGCCGCAATGGGCACCGGTGAGGAGCGGGACAATATTTATACTGCCCCCTATTTCAACTGGATGAGTGTCAATGCCCAGGTTCAACGTGAGGAGGGATTAAACGCCACCTATGCGGTCGCGGATTATTCACCGCAGGAAAATTCGCTGGTGACCTCCGGGCCGCAGCAGGGAACCTACGAAGATAAATACAAATGGAGCGCGGATTTTGGCGTGGAGCGGGTCTGGGGCTGGAGCAGTGTGAGCGATGCCGCCTATGGGGTGACGGGGCAAAATCTGGGCATCTGGCATATTGTGGCCAGTTCGGAATTTTACAATGGCGGCCCTCTGAAGCCGGAGTTGAACGACGCGCCGATGGTCAACATGATCAACGGTGGGCATTATTACTTTGGCAATGACAGCGGCTTTGGCGCCGGCGAAGTCTGGACGCGCGTGTCCGGTCCGTATTTCATTTACGTCAACAATTTTACGAACACGCTGACCGATCCGGTGCAGACTTCGCAGGCGTTGTATGCGGATGCGCAGGCCCAGGCGGCGGCCGAGGCGACAGCGTGGCCTTATGGCTGGATGAACAATGCCAATTATGCCCCGGCGACGCAGCGCGGCACGGTCATCGGCCAGATTGTCATCAATGACGCCTACAATCCGAGCGCCTCGGCGTCCAATTTGTGGGTGGGCGTCGAGCAACAGCCGGCGGTCACCATCAACAATGTCTATGATTTCCAGTTATGGATGAAGCCTTACGAGTTCTGGACGAAGAGCGACGCCAACGGCAACTTCATCATTTCCAACGTCGTCGCTGGCAACAACTACACCTTGTATGCCTTTGGCCCCGGCGCGGAGGGAATGTTCATGTCCAAGAATCAAAACGGGGGCAATCCAGGGATCATCTACAATTTGCCAGTCACGCAGTTCACGGTGGTGGTGGCGGGCGGGACGACGAACAATCTGGGCGCTGTGACTTGGACGCCGACACGGGTCGGCCCGACGGTTTTTGAAATCGGCTATCCCGACCGCAAAGGCGACAAATTCCGGCACGGTGATGACTATTGGGTTGGCGACGTTGGGCCAAGCCCGACCGCGCCCAGTCCGATATGGGACAAGTTCATGGAATTCCCCTTCGACTTTCCGAATGGCCTGAACTATGTCGTCGGCCAGAACCGCTGGAACACAGACTGGAATTACGTTCAGTCCGTTTACCCTGACTTTTCGGGCAATAATGATGTTTCAAGTTCCACCGTCACCTTCAATCTTGCCTCCGCCCCGGCCGGCGGCGCCACGGCATCCGTGCTGATGGGCATCGCTTCGGATGACGACAGCCCGATTTATGTGACAGTCAATGGAACACTTTTGAGCAGCGGCAACGCCACCGGCACACCGGTCACTTCCCTGCCCACAACCGGGTGGTTTCCCAACAACAATATCAGCGACTCCAACATCCGCGAGGAGAACCACGGGGGTTATTCCGACGAGCGTCTTGCATTTGCGGGCAGCATGCTTCATTCCGGCACCAACACCATCAACTTCAGTTTTCGCCAGGCTGGCGGCTCCAGCTTCACGCACCACTTCATGTATGATTACATCCGGCTGGAGTTGACGGGCTATGTGCCGCCCGCGCCGGCGAGCGTGACGGCTTATGCGGGCAACAATTCGGTTCTGTTAAGCTGGCCGGCGGTTGCCGGAGCGACCAGCTACAACATTCTCCGCTCAACGACTTCCGGCAGCGGCTATGTATCCATCACGAACGGCGTGGTCGGCCCGGTCTGCGGCAGTGGCCCGGCCAACGCTACTTTTGTGGACAACACGGCGGTCAACGGCACGACTTATTATTATGTGGTGCAGTCGGTGAATCCGGTCAATTCAAGCGCCAATTCGTCGCAAAGCAGCGGCGTGACGCCTTCTTCTGGCGTCTCCACCACCGTTCCCGCCACGCCCACCGGTTTGACGGTGACGAGCACGAACAATGCAGTGACGTTCACTTGGAACGCGGTGTCAGGCGCGAATTTCTACACCGTTTATCGTGGCACGGTCGTCAACAAGCTTGGCTATGTCCCGTTCAACATCATCTTGAGCAACACGACAACGAACACCACTTACACCGATGCTTCGGGAACCTTGGGCTGCACCTACAGTTATTTCATCACG
>Ga0181520_10003763_pt1 | contig 26240 bp, 21 predicted proteins | sample PEATcosm2014_Bin_29_FD_132451 | JGI IMG/M metagenome (GOLD analysis project Ga0181520, IMG submission 132451) | Peatland microbial communities from MTU Mesocosm Facility, Houghton, MI, USA - PEATcosm2014_Bin02_30_metaG | ecosystem: Environmental > Terrestrial > Soil > Wetlands > Peat | place...
CCTTCCGCCTTCGCCCTCTTGCGCCGTCCTGGGTAAAATTCCCTTCGCCCCGATCGGGATTCCCCGCTCGCGGGAGCGGGATGCCCACTTTCAAACGGGTTGGAGGCTGGCAAGGTCCGGCAGCGTAATTTCCGTGGGCGGGAATGGGTTAGTGATAATCACGCTTTATGAGCATCGTTGATTTCCGCATGAAGCCAGGCGCGGGCGTAGGCCCAGTAACGCTTGGCTGTCGGCACCGAGATTCCAAGGATGTCGGCGGCCTCCTCAATCGTCAGGCCGACAAAAAACCGGAGCTTCACCAGTTCCGCCTTCTGTTTGTCTTGAACAGCGAACTTCTCCAACGCTTCATTGATGGCAAAAAGTTGCTCGTCATCACTTGCGCTGGCGGCGATGTCCTGTTCCAGAATGTCCACGCGTTGTTGTCCGCCGCCGTGACGCAGGGCATGTTTGCGGCGGGCGTTGTCAATGAGAATGCGGCGCATGGCCTCAGCGGCAGCGGCGAAAAAGTGGGCGCGGCCGTTCCATTGCACGTTCTCCCTGCCGGTGAGACGCAGCCATGCTTCATGGACAAGCGCGGTGGGTTGCAATGTCTGGTCCGGCGATTCGCCGGCCATCTTGCAGGCGGCGAGCTTGCGCAATTCTTCATAGACCAGCGGCAGCAGTTCCTCGGCGGCCTTGGCGTCGCCGGGTTCGATGGAGTTGAGAATGCGGGTGACGTCGCTCATGCTGTCACTGGCGCAGGATCCACGAAATGTTGGTGATGGACTCGAAATCCAGCGGCACAAGCGCGCCGCTCTCGTCCAGACGGCGAATTGAAAGGTGTTGCGCAAGAGCAATGAGTTCCCTGGCGGAACGATTGTCGGGCGCCAGACTCCAGGTCTGAATGATTGAGTTTGCGAAGCCTTCCACTTGGGACATTGTTTTTACCGCCTGATCATCAGTGGTGAACATGGCGCAACCCACTGGACCCTCGTGCCTGAGCTGCGGCGTGATGGGCTGGCCGGTCGCTGCATCCCACACGCGGGCGGTATTGTCCCGGCTGCTTGTGACCACATACCGTCCATCATGGCTGAAGGCCGCGTATTGAACCGCATCGCCGTGGCGGAGCGGTGGAATCATTGGCATACCTGTGTCGGCGTTCCAAACGCGTGCCGTATGGTCGCTGCTGTCGGCAATGAGAATGCGATGTCCGTCTGGACTGAAGGTCATCGAATCGATTCCACGATAATAGAACTCCCCTCCCTGCCTCATGGGAGGCGTGATGGGCCGTCCGGTCCGCGCATCCCAAACCCGCGTCGTGCCATCCCGGGTCGCCGTGATGACGCGCTCGCTGTCGGGACTGAAGACGGCGAGTTTCACTCCGGAACCATGCGGCAACAGAGCCGTTATCGCGGCGCCGGTGAAAGCATCCCAGACTCGCGCGGTATTGTCGTCACTCGCCGTGACCACCCGGCGGCCATCCGGGCTGAAGACCGCACAGAGCACATTGCTCGCATGTTGCAAGGGAGGAGTCACCGGCGCGCCGGTTTTGGCGCTCCAAATGCGCGCCGTGTTGTCCGCACTGGCGGTGATAACCCGCTGGCTATCGGGACTAAATGCAATCCAGAAAACTTCCTTGTCGTGCTGTAACGGTGGTGTGACGGCTGTGCCTGTATTTGCATCCCAAAGACGTCCTGTATGATCCGCGCTCGCCGTCGCCAGCACGCGGCCATCCGGGCTGAAGGCCACTTCCGACACGTTGGTATGCAGAGGCGGCGTGGTGGGAATTCCGGTGAGCGCATTCCACACCCGGGCGTATAAGCCGTAAATTGTCCCTGCAACGAGCCTGCCATCGGAACTAAAGGTGCTTCTATCCAAAAAGAACGAGCCGCCAAGCTCAACTGGAGATTGCTGACCGCTCTCCATATCCCCGATATCCCAGATTCTGGCGGCGTTGTCGAAGCTTGCAGTGGCCAGATGCCGTCCGTCTGGCGTAAATGCGACGCGACACACGAGGTCGTTATGCGGGAGCGGCGGGGTGACAGGCTTGCCCGTTTTTGCATCCCAAACCCGCGCGGTCTGGTCCAGACTGGCCGTGGCCACATATCGGCCATCGGGACTGAACACGGCTTGAAATACGCTCAACGAGTGCGGCATCGGCGGAGTCAGGGGTTTGCCGGTGGCCACATCCCACACCCGCGCTTCACCCGGGCGGTTTTTGAATCCCTCCAATATTCTTAAAATGAATTCACCGCTGGCGGTCACAAGACGTTTGCCATCCGGACTAAAGGCGACGTAGGTGACTTCTTCGCTGTGCTGCAATGGAGGCCCCACCGGCGCACCCGTGTGCGCATCCCAAATCCGCGCCGTGTGATCTTCACAGGCGGTCGCCACCAGCCGTCCGTCAGGACTGAAGGTTGCCCACCACACTTTGCCGGCATGTTGCAAAGCTGGCGTGACCGGCTGGCCGGTGGTGGCATCCCAAATCCGGGCGGTCTTGTCCTGACTGGCCGTCACAACAAACCGTCCATCCGTGCTGAATGCGGCGGGGTATACCGTGTCTTCATGGCGCAGCGGCGGCGTGACGGGCTGGCCGGTTGCGGCATCCCAAACCCGCGCGGTTTTGTCATCACTGCTTGTCACCACCCGCCGCCCATCCGGGCTGAACGCGGCACTCAGCAAATCACCGCCATGCCGCATGGGAGGAGTCAGCGGCGCGCCGGTATTGGCATCCCAAATGCGAGCGGTGTTGTCGTTGTCCAGACTGGCTGTCACCACCCGCTGGCCGTCGGGACTGAAACTGGCACAAATAATCTCCTTGTCATGTTTCATGGGTGGAGTGAGCGGTGTCCCGGTGGTTGCGTCCCAGACGCGCGCGGTTCTGTCGGAGCTGCCCGTCAGCAGCCGCCGGCCATCCGCGCTGAATTCCACCGATGTGACTCTGTCTTTGTGCATGAACACCGCCAGCAGCTTCGGACTCTGCCGCAACACGGAGCCAATGCGCACCCGATGCAGAGGCTCGCCCTCTGGATTGCCTTCATCCAGACGCAACGCTTCCGTGAACCAGACCAGCGAGCCAAAGCAGTCGTTGGTTTCCAGTAGTTGCGCCCCTTTGTCCACAAACGTACTCGCCAATAGATGTGACACTTTTTTCGCATTAGCTTCGGCGCGGCTTTGGGCTTCGGTTGCCGTCTGACGGCTTGCGTCGGCCTCGTGCCGTCGAATTTCAGCCAAAGCGGCCTGCCGGCTGGCACGGGTCGCCTGCCACAGGCTGACCGTCGTGCCCGCGACCAGCAGAAAGGCCAAAGCCGATGCGACTGCCACGGCATGACGGTGCTTTCGCATTGTCTTTGAGAGCCGATACGACAAGGACGGCGGCGCGGCCACGACCGGCTCGTTGTTCAGGTGGCGTTGGAGATCCATCGCCAGACCGTTGGCGGTTTCGTAGCGGCGCGTCCGGTCTTTCTCCAGCGCCTTCATCACCACCCAGTCCAGATCGCCGCGCAACAGGTGGATCAGTTTCGGCGCGTCGGACTGGCGGTGTTTGGCCACTGTCGCCAGGTCGGCGTTCTGCATCGTGCTCAAGCAAGTGGAAGGACGCGCCGGTTCCTTTTCGCGGATGGCGTGGCGCATGGCGTCCAGTCCGGCGGACAGAAGTTCGTGGGCGTCGAATGGCGTTTTGCCGGTGAGCAATTCGTAGAGCAGCACGCCCAGGCTGTAAATGTCGCTGCGGGTGTCAATGTCCAGCCCGCTCATCTCGGCCTGCTCCGGGCTCATGTAAGCTGGCGTTCCCATGAACTGCTCGAACGCCGTAAACAGTGTCTTGTCGGTAAGCCGCTGTTCGGTGGCCTTGGCAATGCCGAAATCAATCACCTTCGGCACCGGCACCCCGTCGTGCATCGTCACGAGTATGTTCGAAGGCTTGATGTCGCGGTGAATGATGCCTTTCTGGTGTGCGTGTTGGATGGCGTGGCAGACTTGAGTGAAGAGGGTCAACCGCTCGCGCGGGGTAAGTTTGTTTTGATCGCAGTAATCGGTGATGCGGATGCCGCGCACCAGTTCCATTACAAAGTAAGGCCTGCCGGTTTCCGTCGCGCCAGCATCGAACACCTTGGCGATGTTCGGATGGTCCATCAGCGCCAGTGCCTGCCGCTCTGCCTCGAAGCGGGCGATGACCTGTTTGGTGTCCATGCCCAGCTTGATGACTTTGAGCGCGACCCGGCGATGCACCGGTTCCTCCTGGTCGGCCATATAAACAACACCACAGCCGCCTTCGCCGATTTGCTGCAGCAGTTTGTAACGGCCGATCTTGTCGCCGGCTTTTTCCGTCAGTTGAATCGTGGCCGTGTTCACAATCAAAGTTCTCGCGGGCAACCCCCCCGCCGGTTGATCCAAGATAGCACCGGCCTGCTCATGCGCCTGGAGCAGTGCCAGAATGCGTTGCCGGAGTGGTTCATCATCCGGACAGGCCTCCTGGAGATACGACGCGCGGGCTTCGGGCGTGGCCAGTTGCAACGCGGCGTTGAACAGGGTTTCCTCGCGGTTGTCGGGTCCGTTCATTGATGTGGAAGTTTCCATACCAGATTAAGCGGAATTCCACAGTAAAAAGGCTCAAAAAACTTTTCCAAAGATTTTTGAGCCTTTTTGGCCCGGCATTCCGCATTGATTGGTGACGCGGCAATGCGTAGAGGTTTGGGGACGCTCGCCGCCAATCAAAACACAAACAACTAACTTATGAGCGAATTCAAATTCTCCTGTCCGCATTGTGAGCAGCACTTCCTGTGCGATGAACAGTTTTCCAGCCGGGAAATCCAATGCCCAAACTGCAACGTTCTGATTCATATTCCGCATGTTCCGGGCAAGACGGCGCTTTATCAACCGGAGTCGGGAAAAACTTGGGCTACGTTTGTTTTGTCCGGAGATACGCCGAAGCCAAAGGGTTTGTCCCTTCATTCAAAAACAGTGTCGCCCAAGGCTCCTCCGAAACGTTGATTGAGGTTCTACATACTGATTCCATAACAACCGAACCTAAGTTGCGATCCAATTCCGCCCTCTTGCGCCGTCCGCCAGTCGAACCGGCGCAAATCGCATCCAAAATTGCGTCGTCCCGCCCGCGCGACGACGCAAAACCGGCGGTTTCTTGCGTCGTTTGACGGCCCAAACGACGTAAATTGACTCCGAATCTGCGTCGTTTGACAGCCGAAACGGCATAAAACCGCCCCGAATTTGCGTCGTTACGGCGGCGAACGGACGCAAACTAAAAACTCGTGTCAGGAAAGGAAATGGGTTTGACTCATCATCGGCAAAAAAACAAATTTATGATTACTGCACACACCGGCAAGATCGCGCGGCTGTCCCGGAACGTCCGGGACGAATTAAATCATCGGCTGGATAATGGCGAACCGGGCGGACGCATCCTCGAATGGCTGAACGCGCTGCCGGAGGCGCAGGCCGTGCTGGCCTCGGAGTTTGGCGGCAGCCCGGTCAACGCCCAGAATCTCACCAACTGGCGCAAGGGCGGTTTTCAGCTTTGGCTCAAACAGCAGGAGCGCCGAGGCATTGTCCGCGAGTTGACCGAAAACGCGGAAGAGCTGGCCGCGGACGCGGGCGGCGTGGAGGTGGGCAATCATTTGTCCGCCGTGCTGGTGGCGGAACTCGCGGCATCCGCGCGTGATGCACTGGCGACACTCACCGATCCGGCGGAACGGTGTATTTGGATGCAGAAATTACTCCACACCCTGATGCGTGTGCGCCGGCAGGATAATCTGGCCGGGCGGCTCGCCATCGAGCGCGAACGCCGGGCGCGCGAGCGGATTGAAGAAAAGGATAATGACGAATATCGAAGGGAAAACGCGCCATTTTGCGGTCAAATCAATCGCTTCTTTATGACTGATAATTATGCAGAACCGGACTTTAACTCGCAGTTGGAGGCGACCCAGTATGCCGAATCCCTGTTGCGTGACGTAAAACTGGACGGCTCCCGGTCGGACGGTCCCGCCGCGCCAGAACACCCTGAATCAAACTGAATCAAGCCTAATCAAGGTGAATCAAGGTGAATCAAACCAGACTCTCAACCCCCGCAACTTGCCGGTTTGACGGCATTGTAAATGGCGGGTAATTTTTCATCATGATTGATGTCGCAGAAATGCAGCCGCGCGCCGCGATGGCCAGAAACAGGTTCGAGCCGCTGGCCAGGGAGATTTTCACGCTCAAGAAACAGCTCAACGCCGTCATCCTCGCGCACAATTATCAGGTGCCGGAGATTCAGGACGTGGCGGATTTTGTGGGCGACTCGCTCGGCCTAGCGCAGCAGGCGGCGAAGACGGACGCGGATGTCATTGTCTTCTGCGGCGTGCATTTCATGGCGGAGACGGCGAAGATTTTGAATCCCAACAAAATCGTGGTGCTGCCGGACAAGGACGCGGGTTGCTCGCTGGAGGAAAGCTGTCCGGCGGAAAAACTCGCGGAGTTGCAGAAGACCAACCCGGATTTCTGGACGATTGCCTACATCAATTGCAGCGCGGCGGTGAAGGCGTTGTGCGACGTGATTTGCACCAGCGGCAACGCGGAAAAAATCGTCCGTGCCGCGCCTAAAGACAAAGACCTGCTTTTTGTGCCGGACGAAAATCTCGGCCAGTGGGTGATGGAGCAGACGGGGCGACCGATGACGTTGTGGAAAGGGAATTGTTACGCGCACGTCGAGTTCCAGCGCGGGCAGGTGCTCGCGGCAAAGCGGCAGTTTCCCGACGCGAAGATTGTGGTTCACCCGGAAAGCCTGCGCGCGGTGCGCGAATTGGCGGACGCGGTTTGCTCCACGGAGAAAATGATCTCGTTTTGCAAAACGGACCCGGCGCGGCGGTTCGTCATCGTGACGGAGTCGGGCATCATCCACCGGATGCGGAAGGAATGTCCGGGCAAGGAGTTCCTGTGTGCGCCGGCCTTTGACGCGATGCGCGCGCCGACGGACAACTGCCGTTGCAGCGAGTGCAAATTCATGAAGATGAATACGCTTGAAAAAGTGCGCGACTGCATGAAGAAGCTCGCGCCGCGAATCGAGTTGCCGCCGGAAATTCTGGAGCGTGCGCGGCTGCCGATTGTGCGGATGCTGGAGATTTCGGCGAAGCCGGTTGAGAACGCGGGTTAGAGCAATTCCACCAGTTTCACCAGGCCGTAGGCGATGGCGGCGCTGACGGGCAGCGTAAAAATCCATGCCCAGACGATTTGCTCGGCGAGAATCCATTTCAGCGCGCTCAAGCGTTTGGCCGCGCCGACGCCCATGATGGAGGCGGTGATGACGTGCGTGGTGGAGACGGGCATCCCCATCATCGCGGTGCCGAGCAGCACGGTCGCCCCGGCGGTCTCGGCGGCGAAGCCGTGGACGGGCTGGAGCTTCACGAGTTTGTGGCCGAGTGTCCGGATGATGCGCCAGCCGCCGATGGCGGTGCCGGCGGCCATCGTGAGCGCGCAAAGAACTTTTATCCAGAGCGCGATGTGCTGATCCCTCGGGTCGGCGGCTTCAGGCGTGCGCAAAAAATCCAGCCAGCCGGGCAGATGAGCGAACGCGCCGGATTTGGTGGCGGCGACAAGGGCAATGGCGATGATGCCCATGGTTTTTTGCGCGTCGTTGGTGCCGTGGCTGAAGCCCATGTAGGCGGAACTGAGCAATTGCAGCCGCCCGAAGGTCCGCGTGACGGTGCGCGGCCGCCAGCTTTGCAGCAGCAGGTAAAGCGCGGCCATGATGGCAAAGGCGATGACAAATCCCAGCAACGGCGAGACGAGCATCGGGATGACCACCTTGAAAAGAATTCCACTGCCGGTCCACCAATGCTGGCCGGCATCGGGCATTTTACTCCAGATGATGGCGTGCCAGTCGCCGTGCGCCGCCGCGAAGGCAGCGCCGCAAAGTCCGCCGATGAGCGCATGGCTGGAGCTGGACGGCAGGCCGAAATACCAGGTGAGCAAATTCCAGAAAATCGCCGAAAGTAGCGCGCAAATGAGCATGGACGAGCTGATTTCCGGGGGAATGAGTTTGGTGTCTACCAGACCGGAGGCGATGGTTTTGGCGACCGCGGCACCGAACATCGCGCCGAGCAGATTGGTGACAGTGGCGAGAATGATGGCCTGGCGCGGCGTGAGGACCTTGGTGCCGACGACGGTGGCAATGGCGTTGGCGGTGTCATGAAAGCCGTTGGTGTAGGTGAAAATCAGTGCCACCGAGATGACGGTAAAAACCAGAAGCATGGCCGTCAGGAATTTTTCAGGACGATTTGGGAGATGACGTTGCCGACGTCGCGGCAGCGGTCAATGATCTTTTCGAGCAGTTCGTAAAGGTCTTTCAAAACAATGACTTTCAATGTGTCATGGCGGCCGCTGAACAGATCGCGGTATAGTTCCATGATGGCCTTGTCGGCCTCGCCCTCGACCTGCTGGAGCCGGTCATTCCATTTTTTGACCTCGTCGAGATTGATGCCGGCGCGGAGGCATTTGACGAGATTGACAACGCATTCGGTGGCCTGTTCGAGCAGGATGATTTGATGGGAAAAGTCCACGCCCTTGACGTGCTGCGGCGCGAGCAGGATGCGTTCGCCGAATTTCTCCACGGTCTTGGGGATGCGATACAGCACGAGCGACAACGCCTCGATGTCTTCGCGCTCGAGCGCGGTGACAAAAGTGGTATAGACGGCGTTGCGGATCTGGACGGTGATCTCCTTGTCCTTGCGGCGGGCGATGGCGAAGGCCTCCAGCTCGACCGGCTGGTCGAGCGACTGGCTCAATTTGACGAGCGCTTGGACGCTCTTGTGGGCTTCGAGCGCGCTGGCTTCGAGCAGACCAAAGAACATGTCCTCTTTGCCGAGAAGCCGTTGGAGTGAAAACATAAATTGCCGTTATTGCCGTTGATGTTGCCGCGACGCGGATGCGCTGACTGCGCCCGTTTTGCGATTCTTTTACCTGTTTTGGCCGGATGCGCAAGCCAGGACTGAATTTTCGTAACTAGATTGTAACATTTCCTCCGCATGATTGTAACGCCATTGTTTCAAGGTTTCAAAAGTCGCCTTGTCAAGGAAAGCAACCATGAAAGGCAAAAAGCATAACTCCGGCCGATGCAATTCACGCGATGGCCGGGTTAATTGATGTGAAAGTTGGAAGTTTTAACCGGAACGTAACGTGAACAATAACCGAAACCTGATTAACTCTTTTTGAATTTGAAGATGAAAAAACTGATTCTTTCACTCCTGGGTGTCGGCAGCCTTGCGGCCGTCGCCGTGGTGATCATCTCCAACTCAAAGCGCCATGCGGCAATGCTTGGTGGCGCGGCGGCGCTTTTAGTCGCACAAACCAACGCAAACGCCCAGATCCTCATCAACGGCGCGGGAGCCACATTCCCATATCCGATCTATTCGAAGTGGTTCAACGAATACGCGAAGGTGGACACGTCGGTTCGCTTCAACTACCAGTCCATCGGTTCCGGCGGCGGCCAAAAACAGATCATTGCGCGGACCGTGGACTTTGGCGCTTCCGACGGCCCGATGACCGATGAGAATCTCGCCATGGCGCCCGGAAAGCTCCTGCACATACCCACCGTGGCCGGAGCGGCTGTCATCACTTACAACCTGCCGGGCGATCCGAAGCTCAAGTTGGACGGGGATGTCATCGTCAACATTTACATGGGCAACATCACAAAGTGGAACGACCCGAAAATCACCGCGCTCAATCCCGGCGTGAACCTGCCTGACCTGCCGATTGTGACAGTGCATCGCGCCGACGGCAGTGGCACGACGTTTATCTTTACTGATTACTTGAGCAGCGTCAGTCCCGCGTGGGCGGACACCGCCGGGAAAGGCACTTCCGTAAAATGGCCGGCAGGCACCGGTCTGGCCGCCAAGGGCAGCGAAGGCGTCGCAGGCCAGGTGAAGCAATTATCCGGCGCAATCGGTTATGTTGAACTGATTTACGCCGAACAAAATAAAATGCCTTTTGCGGACGTGAAAAATTCTTCCGGCAATTTCATCACCCCGACGCTTGATTCAATCACCGCGGCGCTGGCTGCGGCGAAGATTCCCGACGACTTCCGGTTCTCGATGGTGAATCCGCCCGGGGAGAAGGCGTATCCGATTGCCGGCACGACCTGGCTGCTGGTTTATGAGCAGCAGAAGGACGCCGCCAAGGGCAAAAAGCTGGTCGAGTTCCTGAATTGGGCGCTGACCAAAGGCGAAGCGATGGCGCCGGCGCTCGACTACGCGCCGCTGCCTGACGAAGTTCAGAAGCGCGTTTTGGAACGGATCAAAACAGTAAAATACTGACTTCGCGCCGCCGCCCGATCATTTTATGGGTGTGAGCCGGACGAAGAGCGCTGTTCCTCCCGCTCTTCGTCCGTTTTGGTTTTTATGAAGATGAATGAACGGAGTGCTGGAGAAGCGGGATGTTGGAGCGCTGTTTTAACGCCCAATGGCTCCATCACTCCATTTTGGCTTGAAAAATTGTGAACGAACCGGCAGCCATGAAAACCGCCACCGCGCGAACGCGTGGCGGCTCCCACTTTGGCGACCGGGCCTTCAAATGGCTGACGCTGTTCATGGCGCTGTCCATTTTCGTTCTGGTCGCGCTCATTGGCTTTGAACTGGCCGGCGGCTCGAAGCTGGCGATGCAGAAATTCGGCTGGCATTTCCTGACGACCACCGATTGGGATCCCGGCAACGATGTCTATTGCGCGCTGCCGTTCATTTACGGCACGCTCGTTTCATCGCTCATCGCGCTCCTTATCGCCGTGCCCATCAGCATTGCGACCGCGGTTTATCTCACCGAACTCGCGCCGTTGTGGCTGCGCCAGCCGCTCATCATGTTCATCGAACTGCTCGCCGCCGTGCCGAGCGTCATACTCGGTCTTTGGGGAATTTTTGTGATGGTTCCCTGGTTGCACAATCATCTGGTTCCTGTTTTGAGAAGCACCCTGGGGTTTCTGCCGCTTTTCCAAGGGACAAACTACGGCCCCTGCATATTGGCCGCTGGCATCATCGTGGCCATCATGATCATTCCCATCATCACGTCCGTTTCGCGTGAAATTTTGCGCTCCGTCCCCGGTCTGCAACGCGAGGCCGCCTATGCGCTGGGCGCCACGCGATGGGAAGTCACGCGCATCGCCGTTTTGAGTTACGCAAAAAAAGGCCTTTTCGGCGCGATCATTCTTGGTCTGGGCCGCGCGCTCGGCGAGACGATGGCCGTCACGATGGTGATTGGCAACATGCCACAAATCGTTTCGTCATTGTTCAAGCCGGGCGCGACTCTGGCCAGCGTCATCGCCAACGAATTCAACGAGGCCACCTCCGCCATGTTGACCAGCGCGCTGTTTGAACTCGGCCTCGTGCTGCTCGGTGTGACCGTGATCGTCAACATTTTCGCGCAACTCCTTTTGAAAACGTTTGCCGGGCCGAGCGTCAAACCGCAGCACTGAACATTTGTGATTTACGATTTACGATTTACGATTGGGCCAGCCTGGCGTGGCTCCCGCTCTATCCGGTTGAATTCGTCAATCGTCAATCGTCAATCGTCAATCCAATGACCGCACCGAACCACAACTGGCGCAATTTCAAGAACGTGCTGATGCAAATCATTGCGTTCTCGTGCGCGATTCTCGTCGTCACGCCGCTGGTGCTGGTGTTCTATCATCTCGCCCGGCTGGGGTTCGGCTCCATCAATCTCGCTTTCTTCACGCAATTGCCAAAACCCGTCGGTGAAACCGGCGGCGGCATGGCCAACGCCATTGTCGGAACTTTTATTCTGCTCGCGCAAGCCGCGGTCATCGGCGTGCCCGTCGGCGTGCTTGGCGGCGTTTTTCTTTCCGAATACGGGGGGACAAAATTGAACTGGTGGATCCGCTTCGCGGCGGACATTTTGAACGGCGTGCCGTCCATCACATGGGGCATCGTCGTTTATGCGCTGCTCGTGTTGCCCTTGGCTGTGCCGTTTCGAGGGACGGTCAAGTCCGTGGACGCGGCGAAGAGCCTCGTCACGGTGCAAAGTCCGGCGGGCGCCACCCAGTCCACGCAGGAATTCAAAGTGAATGCGAAGACCAGGTTGAATCTGAATGGAAAGGATCAACTCGACTCGTTGCAGCAAGACACCGACGTCATGATCCGCTATCATGAGGAAAGTGACGGCACGCTGGCGGCCGACAGCATTTCGCCAACCGGCCTGCGGGGACTCTTTATCGGGAAGATCATTCATTGGCACAATTCAGTTTCTGGATTCTCCGCGCTGGCTGGCGGCGTGGTGTTGGGACTGATGATGATCCCGCTTGTGATGCGGACAACGGAGGAGGTATTGCAACTCGTGCCGGGCGGTTATCGTGAAGCCGCGCTCGCGCTGGGAATTTCAAAATGGAAAACCATTGTGCAAATCGTCATCCGCACCGCGCTCAAGGGCATCGTCACCGGCGTCCTGCTCGCGCTGGCGCGCGTGGCCGGCGAAACCGCGCCGTTGCTGTTCACCGCGCTGGGCAACCAGTTTTGGGCGCATAAATTAACCGAACCGATTTCCGCCATGCCGCTGCAAATTTTCGCCTACGCCATTTCGCCATATCCTGACTGGTGGCGGCAGGCATGGGCAGCCGCGCTCGTGCTGCTTGTGCTCGTGCTGCTCATCAACGTCGGCGTCCGCTTCCTCACGCGTGACCGATTCCAACCCAAAATCTGAAACGCCATGCCCGAACCCGCAAATCAAACACCGAACGCCGCGCCGGGGTCAAAATCCGCGAATGTCCCGGCCCTGACCGTGCGCAACCTTTCCGTGTTCTTCGGCAAGGAGCCTGCCGTAAAAAATGTCTCGCTCGACATCGCCGCGCGGGCCGTTACCGCCGTCATCGGCCCCAGTGGCTGCGGCAAATCCACGTTCCTCCGCGCCCTGAACCGGATGCACGAACTCGTGCCCGAAGCGCGCATGACCGGCGAGATTCGGCTGTTCGGCGACGACATCTACGCGCCCGGCATTCAGCCGGTCATCGTTCGCCGCCGCGTCGGCATGGTGTTCCAGAAATCGAATCCGTTCCCAACCATGTCCATCAACGACAACGTTACTGTTGGCCTGCGTTTGAACGGCCTGCGCGACCGCAAGCTGCTTGCCGCGCGCACGGAGCAATCGTTGCGCATGGCCGCGCTTTGGGACGAGGTCAAAGACCGCTTGAACGCGCCGGCCATCAGCCTTTCGGGCGGCCAGCAGCAGCGGCTGTGCATTGCGCGCGCCCTGGCCGTGCAGCCGGAAGTGCTGCTCATGGACGAACCAGCCTCGGCGCTCGACCCGCTCGCCACGTCGAAGATCGAGGACTTGATTCTGGAATTGAAAAAGGATTATACGATTGTGATTGTGACGCACAACATGCAGCAGGCCGCGCGCATGTCGGATTTCACCGCGTTCTTTTATCTGGGCGACTTGGTGGAATTCGACGTGACCGGGAAGATTTTCACCAGCCCGGCGAAGAAACAAACGGAAGATTACGTGACAGGCCGGTTTGGTTGAAACTTCAATCCCGTTTGCAATTGATGGCGATGGTGGCACAGTAAATGGAAATGCTGACGGCGGACCTAAATTAAATTTATGGAACATTTCGACATGGACCTGGACATGCTGAAGCATAAGCTGCTGACGATGGCGAGCCACGCCGAGACGGCGGTGAACCAGGCGCTCAAGGCGCTCATTCAGCGCGACTACGACCTCGCCCTGCGCGTCAAGGAAAACGACCGCGTCATTGACCAGTTTGAAGTGGAGATTGACGAACTGGTCATCCAGTTGCTTACCAAGGCGCCGCTCGCCAGCAATTTGCGCCTGGTCACCACGGCGATGAAAATCTCCCAGAACATAGAGCGCATTGGTGACGAAGCCTCCAAAATCGCCAAGCGTGCCCGCGACCTGTCGCAGGAACCCCCGGTGAAAATCGTCCTCGACCTGCCGCGCATGGCGGTCCTCGCGCTGGACATGCTCAAGGCCGCGCTCGACTCGTATGTGAACCAGGATCCCGCGTCCGCCCGCGCATTGATTCCACGCGACAAGGAAGTGGATGCGCTCAACAAAAAAATCCACGCCGTCCTCGTGCAGCACATGGTCGAAAACCCGGATACGATTGGCCGTTGCCTGCATTTGATGGTTGTCTCCAAAAGCCTTGAACGCATAGCCGACCACGCGACGAACGTGGCGGAGGACGTCGTTTATCTCTGCGAAGCGCAGGATATACGGCACACCGGCATAAAAAGCCAGGCCGCGCCCTCGACCGGCGCGTAATTCAGCGCGTTCGCGCCTGATGATTTTCGCCTGCTCAACGAAACCGTTGCCAACCCGTCCCGATTTCAGCAAATTGCCATTTTGTGAACGCCGCTGAAATCCTTGATGCCCTGTGTGCGCAAGTCAAACGGGCGTGCAATGCGTGCTTCAAGGAAAATGGAGGTAAACAGGAGAATGAGATATGAATGAGAAGAAGACCGATTGCTGTCCGGCAGGAACTGCGCTGCAACCAGTGATGCAAGTGATCTACGACAGGAATGTGCATACCGTGGCATCGCACCATCCTCTGAAGAAGACCATTCCGCTGGAGGGTTGCAGTGCCTTCGGTGGAAAAGGACTCGACCTAAATCCGATTGATCTGTTGTCAATGGGATTGGCCAGTTGTCTCATGATTGTAATGGGCAAGACCGCGGAGGCCGAAAAACTGGACATTGTTGGAGCAAAGGCCGACGTCAGTTACGATCTGGTCAACTACCGCATAGCCCGGATCAAGGTTGTCATTCACCTGCCGGAGAAATTGTCGGTGGCCGACCAATCGAAATTGGAGACTGCCGGCAAGAAATGCCCCGTCTTTCTGGCAATCCATCCGGATGTCAAAGTGACGGTGAGTTTCATCTGGCCGAAATAGGGCGAATGGCCAGCAATGCGGCGTTCCAGCCCGTGGCCGGATTTGTTGATGCACGGCGCCAACACTACACAAATTTCCCGCCTTCTTTCAAAGCGTGACCGGCCAGAAATTCCGCCGCGCTCATCCGCCGCCCGCCCTCGCGCTGCAACTCCAGAATCCGCAGCGCGTTCCGACCGCAGGCGATGATGATTCCATTTTTGCCCGCTGACAAAACCACGCCGGCCGCGCCGGATTGTTCCACAACCTCCGCCTTCCAGATTTTCAGCAATTGCGGCTTTGGTTTTTCATCCAGAAATGTGAACGCGCCGGGCCACGGCGTGAAGGCGCGCAGCCGGTTCCATATCATTCCGGCGGGCCGGTTCCAGTCAATGTGTCCGTCCTCCTTTTTGATTTTGGGCGCATGGCTCGCGCCTTCGGCGGGTTGCGGCTGCGGCCGGATTTTTCCGGCGACGAAATTGGGAATGGTCTGCGCGAGCAATTCCGCGCCGAGTTGCGCCAGACGGTCGTGAAGCGTCGCGGAATCGTCCGTGGGCAAAATGGGCGTGCGTCGTTGTGAAACAATCGGGCCAGTGTCCAGTCCCGCATCCATTTTCATGACCGTGACGCCGGTTTCGGTTTCGCCACTGGCAATCGCCCACTGGATCGGCGCCGCGCCGCGGAATTTCGGCAGGAGCGACGTGTGGACGTTCAGACATCCGTGGCGCGGCATTTCCAGAATCGCCGGCGGCAAAATGTGTCCGTAGGCGACTACGACAATCAAATCCGGCTTCAACGCGCGCAGTTCGCCGATGAATGGCTCATCGCGGGCGCGCGCCGGCTGGAGCACGGGCAGGTTGAGATTGAGCGCAAGTGATTTGACGGGCGACGGATGCAATTTCAGGTCGCGTCCCCTAGGTTTGTCCGGTTGAGTGACCACGGCGGCGACGAAATTTTTTTCGTCGCGCGTCAGCGATTCGAGGGTGGCGCGGGACAATTCCGCCGTGCCCATGAAGATGATTCGCAATGCGGCCATCAACGGATTTTAACGCAAAGGCGAAGAGAGGCAAAGGCGCAAAGGGCGGGCGCAAAAATCATTTTAGAGCTTCACGACCTGCTTGAGAATGCCGGAGAACGTTCTGACCGGCGTGCCGTCGGTGTTGATGCGGTGGACAATTTTTTTGCCGTAAAAATTGAGCACCGGCTTGGTTTCCTTCTCGTAAGTCTTGAGGCGCCGGCGGATGACATCGAGGTTCGCGTCGTCGAGGCGGTTGTCCTTGAGCGCGCGGCGCTGCATCCGGTTGACGAGATTTTCCGGCTTGCTGGACGTGAGATAAAAGACGGCGATGACGTTGAGCGTGTCGCCCAGCATCTCCGCCTGCCGCGCGTTGCGCGGGATGCCGTCCAGCACCAGCGTGTCGGCGTCGGGATGAAACCGCCCGATTTGCGTGCTGTTGTCAATGAACTGCCGCCACAATTCGATGGTCGGCTCGTCCGGCACGAGCTGGCCGCGGCTGGAATATTCCAGAAAAATTTTGCCGGGTGCCGTTTCGGGGCGCAAGCTGCGAAACACGTCGCCGCAGGCGCAATGAAAAAAGCCGGGAATCGCGCCGAGCGCCCGGCCATGAGTGCCCTTGCCGGAGCCGGGCGCGCCAAACATCAGAATGGTTCTGTATTTGTATTTCATGCAGTCAAATATCGGGCGCTGCTACGCAGGAACACACGGCCCCCCGCCTTCGACCCTCAATCCGGTTTCACGCATCCTTGTGTCTGAGTTGAACCTCCTGGATTTCCGCGAACGGCACCATCACCTCCTGCCGCGAATCACCCCGCAGAACCTCGAAATGCGCGTCGTTGGCCGTGATCCGCGTAATGCGTTCGGCGACAATCAGTCCGCGAGGCGTTTTCACCAGCAGCACCTTGTTTTTGTCCGATTCGCGACGGACGATGCCGAAAAACCCGGCGAACTTCGTCTCAAAAAATCGGCGGTTGAACATGAACTGTCCGCGCTGGAAAACTTCCGCTTCCGCTTCCGCCTGGCTTGCCGGCGGCGCCGGGGACGCCCCGGCCTGCCACGAACCGGACACAATGTGTATCTCCTCCTCCGGCTTCGCGCCCGGCATCACAAACCGATGCGGCTCGGCTTCCGACGCCGGCACGGCTTCGGCGGCCATTTCCTGCGCCGCCGCCGCTTCCGCGCGTAAATCGGGCATCGAAAGAAAAATGACCGGACCCACAAACGGCAGCACCGCCGACACGCCCATCACCACCGCCACCGGTCGCGCGCGGAACAGGGCGATTTCATAACCCGCGTAAATGTTTGCCCCGTAAATCAGCAGCAGCGCCAGCAGCCCGATCCCCGATGAAAACAGCCCGCCGAACAGCGAGGCCGGAGCCGACCGCTCCAGCCGGAAATACTTCATGTCACCTATTTTCACCTCCGGTTTGTGAGCTTGTTCCGGCGGCGCGGGCATGATGAAAGGCTCCACGAACGGCTTGATCTTCGGCGTCTGCGCCAGTTGCTTCAGCCCGTCCTGCGAAAATTTTACCCACGGCATCCGGTCGGTGTATTTGTCGTCCGCCATGCGGAAAATGATGCCGTTGTCGTTGAACGAAACAACGTCGCCGGTCACCATTGTGCCATCGGCCAGCGGAAACGAATCCGCGCCGGCCGCCGCCAGCAGCTCGCAAAGCCAGAAACCGGCGATTGTCCAAAGGAGTTTGCGCACGCGAGTTTTCTAGCAAATACGGGCGTGACGCGAAAGCAAATTCAGCACCCATCCATCCGCCGGGCGCATACCCCGCGGCACGGACTTGCAGCCGGCGGCATTGCGGATTTGCAATCCGCGAGGCGTGGCCCTGGGAGCGCCGGCGTCCCGCCGGCCAGTCCATCAAGCAGCACGCCGGCGAGACGCCAGCGCTCCCGGAAAAAGCCATGCTTGGAATACGGATTTAACGGTCTTGGAATTGCGGCCAACTGCCGATTGCAAATCGGCGAAACGGCAGGTTGCAAACCTGCGCTACGAGGGCGGTGTGCGACTCCGCGCGCCGACACCGGTTTCCGTTGTTTGCGGACGAAAATGAAACAGCTTTTCCTTGATGGAAATTTGCGGGTTTGATTTCATAAGCCTTGATGAAGGTCGCAAAAGAAAAAATCAGCCGCGCACAGTATCATACGCAGTTTGCGACGTAATAATGATGTTAGACGAAAAGCACGCCATGCAAATACTACCATCAAATAAGGACAAATGGCTTGCATTAATACTCTTCCCATTCAAGGCATACATTGTTGTCGCTTTTATATTTTATCCGGTTTTTCGGATGTTCTGTCCGGAGCCATTTCTTGGCGACGACACTATTTATGCAATCACAAATGGTTATTGGCTTTGTTTTATAGCACTCTTTCTTGGCGCATTCTTTCAATTGATTTTCAGCGAGTCAAAACATGCTATGAATTCATTTGTTTTTGTCATATTCCCAATTGGTCTTGTCTTTCTCGTGGATTTTATTGTTCGGCATTTTTTATGAAGGCGCAAATTTATCGTCACGGAGCCTTCGTTGGTGCATCCAGCTTTGTTGTCGCGGTTCACGTCTTTTGTTCCATGCAGCAATGGATGTTAGATTGAAAACTTCCCGGCGCCTTCGCATCCTTCGCGCGACAGAAAATGAAAATTGAAGCCATCCTGACGCCGGCGGAACTGCCCGCGCTCGCCCGGCGCGATTTGCGCGGCGCCGCGTGCGTCGTGTTCGACGTGTTGCGCGCCACCAGCACGTTCGTGACCGCGCTGCGCAACGGCGCGAAGGCTGTCATCCCCGCCGCCGAAATTTCCGAGGCGCTGGCCATCCGCAAAAATCAGCCGGATGTCTTGCTCGCCGGCGAGCGCGACGGCGTGAAAATTCGCGCCGCGCAAACCGGCGGAACGGATTTCAATCTCGGCAACTCGCCGCGCGAGTTCACGCCGGAAACCGTGCGCGGCAGGATGATTGTCTCCACGACGACCAACGGCACCCGCGCGCTGCGCGCCTGCGCCCGCGCCCAAACCATCTTGGCTGGCTCCTTCTTGAATCTCGGCGCGACGGCGGAATTCATCAAAAAAATCCAGCCTGCGCGGGTGTTGCTGGTCTGCGCGGGCACACGGGAAAACGCGGCGCTGGAAGACATGCTGGCGGCGGGCGCGCTTTGTGAATTGCTGGTGGGCGAAGCTTCTGATGTGGTGGAAATAGTGCGGCGTGCCTACGCGCAGGCAAAGTCCGATTTGGCGGCGGCCGTCCGCAATTCCGAAAACGCGCGGCATTTGCTGGCAATACCCGAATTGCGCGACGACGTGGCGTTCTGCCTCCAACGCGACATTTTCCCGCTCGTCGCCCGGATGGAAGCGGACGGCGTAATCCGCCGCCAATAAAGCTTCTCAATTTTTGGTTGTGTCCTGATTTCAAATGGTGGGTGCGCCGCTGCTGCGGCGCACGGCGGTGCCGCAGCACCGCCGCCATCAAAACAGGACGCTGTTCAATTTTTGCAGCGTCGAGTTTGTGGCTCGAATGAATCGGCGCGCAGCGCCGACGCTACAACCCCATTGTTTTCCGGCGTGACGGCGTGGTGTTTCTGCGGTATCGTCATCCCGTGACGACCATTGAAGCAGTCCGGTTGCTGGAGGAGTTCCGCGCTGGCAAGACAGGCCGGGACAAGGTGCTGCACGCATTCCAGTCCGCGCCCGTTGCCGACCTCGGCTTCGCGCAGGTGGATACGCACCGCGCGTTGCGCAAGGGTTTTCCCGAAGTCATCTTCGGCGCGGGCAAGACGGCGGAGCAGGTCTTGAAAATCGCCGACCGGCTCCTGAAACTCGAACAGTGTGTCCTCATCACGCGCGTTACGCCGGAGCAGGCGCGGAAGTTGCGCAAGAAATTCAAGCTCGCCGTCCACCACGAACTGGCGCGGTGCGTCACCATCGAGAAAAAGCCGCTGCCCCGGCGGCCCGGAGTCATCGCGGTGATTTGCGCGGGCACGAGCGATCTGCCCGTGGCGGAGGAGGCGGCGGTGACGGCGGAAATCATGGGCAACCACGTCGAGCGCGTGGCGGACGCGGGCGTGGCCGGGCTGCACCGCCTGCTGGGACGGTTGGAAACGATTCAAAAGGCGAACGTGCTCGTCGTGGTCGCCGGCATGGAGGGCGCGCTGCCGAGCGTCGTCGCGGGGCTGGTGTCCAAGCCGGTCATCGCGGTGCCGACGAGCGTGGGCTACGGCGCGAGTTTCGGCGGAGTGGCGGCGTTGCTGGGCATGTTGAACAGTTGTGGCAGCGGTGTGACCGTGGTGAACATTGACAACGGCTTCGGCGCGGGTTTCGCGGCAAGCCAGATTAACGCGCTCGCGGAAAAATGAATTGCCACAACAAAACGCGGAGAACACAAAGATGAAGAAATTGAAACAAAATGTTTTTTTCTCTGTGTTCCTTGCAGCGCCATCTGTCAAAGTCATCACAAGCCGCGGAGATTTTGGACTGCGGTGGCAAAGCGCAGCGGCGACACTGCTTTTCGACTGCGGACATAGCATCCATAGCGGCGTGGCGCTTCGCTTCCCGCCGCAGTCCAGACTTTTCTGGGAGCGGTTTCGCCGCGCTATGTTCTTTCGCAGCCAACAAAAATGAAAACTCTTTACCTCGACATCTTCAGCGGCATCAGCGGCGACATGTTCATCGGCGCGCTGATTGATCTGGGCGTGGACGCGCAAAAGCTGGAACACGAACTGGCAAAATTGGAGCTTGGCGGATACCATCTGCATATCGCTCGCAAACAAAAATCCGGCATCGAGGGCGTGAAATTCGACGTGCATCTGGCGGATGACCGCGCGCATTCAAACAGTCACCCGCACGAACATCATCACTACCACCACCACGACTACCATCATCACGACGACAACCGCAATTTTTCTGAAATCAAAGATCTCATTTCGCACAGCAAACTTTCCGCGTGGGTAAAACGGAAATCCGTTGCCGTTTTCGGGCGCGTTGCCGGGGCCGAGGCGAAAATCCACGGTCTGCCGGCGGATCAAGTTCATTTTCACGAAGTCGGCGCGGTGGATTCCATCGTGGACATTGTGGGCGCGTGCATCGCCCTCGAACTGCTCGGCAGGCCGCGCGTGCTGGCCTCGCCGGTGGTGGAAGGCACGGGCTGGGCGAAATGCGCGCATGGCCGGCTTCCCGTACCCGTGCCCGCGACGCTCGCCATCCTCGGCGCGCGCGGCATCAGCCTCACGCAATGCGACGAGCCGAATGAACTCGTCACGCCGACGGGCGCGGCGCTGCTTGCGGAATTCGCGGAAGGTTTCGGCCCGATGGAAAATCTGGCCGCCGAAAAAATCGGCTTCGGTCTTGGGACGCGCGATAACAAATCGCGGCCAAATGTGCTGCGGGCCGTGCTCGGCACAAAGTCCAGAGTCCAAAGCCCAACGTCCAAGACTGCCGCGGCGGAACTCGATTGGGAAACAGACCGTATTGCGGTGCTGGAAACCAATCTGGACGACATCAACGCGGAAATCCTCGGCCATTTCCTTGAAAAGGCGCTGGCCGCCGGCGCGCTGGATGTCTTTCACACGCCGGTTCAGATGAAAAAAAACCGGCCGGGCGTGCTGCTCACGGTTTTGTGCGCGGAAACGGATGCGGATAAATTCGCGGAGTTGATTTTGCGCGAGACGACGGCGTTTGGCGTGCGCCGTCATCTGGCGGAACGGCGGAAATTGCGCCGGGAATTTGCCGGGGTCAAAACGCCGTCCGGCAAAATCACGGTGAAAATCGGGCGGCTCGGTGGTAAAGTGATTCAGGCCGCGCCGGAGTTTGAGTCGTGCAAAAAACTGGCGGCGCGGGCGAAGATTCCGTTGAAACAGATTTACGAAATGGCTGTCAAAAGCGCCAAAGGCTTGAAGTGATGATTGCAACCGCCGACAAACTCGAAGCGTTGCGCGCGCAATTGCGCGGCTATGGCTCATGCCTCGTGGCCTATTCCGGCGGGGTGGATTCGGTTTTTCTGGCGCGCGTGGCGCACGATGTTTTGGGCGCTCGTTCCCTGGCCGTCATCGCCGACTCGCCCAGCCTGCCGCGGCGCGAACTCAAGGAGGCGCTGGCCATCGCGGCGCAATTCAAATTTCCCGTCCGTGTGGCGCGGACGGCGGAGTTTGAAAACCCCGACTACACCGCGAATCCGGCCAATCGCTGCTACTTTTGCAAACACGAGCTGTTCGATGAACTCACGGCCATCGCCCGGACAGAGGGTTTCGCGGTGATTGCCTACGGCGAGAACGCGAGTGACGCAGGCGATTTCCGGCCGGGCGCGAAGGCGGCGGGCGAATTTCAGGTGCGCGCCCCGCTGAAAGAGGCCGGCCTGACGAAGACGGAAATCCGCGAACTGTCGGCGCAACTCGGCCTGCCGACGGCGGACAAGCCGCAGATGGCCTGTTTGAGTTCGCGCGTTCCACACGGCGAACCGGTGAGCATGGAAAAACTGCGGATGATTGAGGCGGCGGAAAACGTGCTGCGCGACCTCGGCTTTCACGACGTGCGGGTGCGGCACCATGAATTGAAAAACGTTGAATCGCTGAAACGTTTAAGCGTTGAAGCGAAAAAGGGGCGCGGCACTTCAACCCTTCAACCCTTCAACCTTTCAACAAGCTTGGCCCGCATCGAGGTCGGCCCGGCGGAACTGTCGAAATTCGCGACCGATGGCGTTGCGGTCCGTGTTGCCGGGGCGCTCAAGCAAATCGGCTACGCGCACGTGACGCTGGATTTGCAGGGCTATCATCGCCCGGCGTGACGAAATGCCGGCGGGACAAATGGAAAGTTCCAGTTCAAAACTGCGCTGGAGTTGAACCATTGAGAATAGTACAAATCCGGCAACCGGCTCCATTTTCCCCGCGCCTTGTCACCATCCTGAAAGAACGAGGCTGTTCATTGAACTGGCCGGAATATCCAGTTTCGTGGCGCAGGTCCCCGCCCGCAGGGTGACTGGCAGGACGTGATCGCTTTCGTTGCCCACAATCAAAATCAGATCCCCAGATGGATTGCGGAAGGCGACCATGTTTTGGTTTTTGAGCGCAGGCTCGTTGCCTGCATTCCCGGCCCCGGCGGACAAACCGATGCGAACGGCTCCGGGCCGGGCAAAATGACTGAAGTGTTTCAAGGAACAGAACTCCGGATTGTAAATGATCTGTTTTGTCTGGCTGTCAATCTTCAGCAGGCTGTTTTGCTTCCAGCCCCAGGTGCTGGTGGATTTTTCACTCAAGATCATGTTCCAGAACATGTAGCTGTTGGCATAATGGTTCATGTCCTCGATCATTTTCCGAAAGGTGGTCATGCCTTCCCGCCAGGAATCGGCGCCGTTGTTGCATTCGGTCTCGGTCTGCATCAATTTTTTACCGGAATATTTCTCGTGCGTGGCAAGCATGGCGTCCTGACCGCCCCATTGATAGCCGACGCCGGCGATAAGCGGGCCGGTCGAGGCATCGCCCAGCACCGGATCAACGTAGTCGGCAAGGTTTGGGTTGACGATGGTGCCCAGCCAGACCTGCACGGCCACATTGTCCTTCTTCAGCCGGGGAAGGAGATAGTCGCGCAGGAAGACATTGATTTCCTGCCCGTTCCACGCGCATTGGGGATAAACGTTGTTATTATACCTGGGTTCGTTCTGCGGATGAACGGCGTAAAGGTTTATTCCTTCCTGACGATACGCCTGGACATATTTCGAGAAATAAAGCGCGTAAGCCGCCAGCGTCTGCGGATCCTGTTTCATGTTGCCGCCCTTATACGAACCGTTGGTTTTCATCCACGCGGGCGGACACCACGGCACACCCCAGACCGCCAGCCTGGGCTGATATTGCATCGCCGCCTTGATGTAAGGGATGAGGACGGCGCGATCGCGGGCGATGCTGAAGTTCGTCATGGCATAATCGCCCGGCGTTTCATCGAATGAATACCATCCGCGCGCGAAGTCATTGGCGCCCATGGGCGCCCGGCAGATGTTAAAGTTGCAGCCGCTGGCATCGAACAGGGCTTTCAACGCTGTTGCCTGTCCCTCTTGATCCAGCGCCTGCAGGGCATCCCATCCCAGCTCGTTGAAGCATCCTCCAAAGCCGTCAATCGTCTGATAGACGGTTGCCGGATCAAGCTGCACCACGTTTGACTCCGCGCTTGGCGCCTGAAGCAGGACGGTTGCGGGCAATTCCCGCCACGGTTCGGCTTGCGTGCTGCAAACCCAGTGAATCGAAGGCGCAACAGCAGGCTGCGCTTGAGCACCCGCATCTTGCGCAAAACCAAACGCGGCGATGCAGGTCAAAAAGACGAAGAGTCCCGAACGGTCCGGATAAACGTTTGTCATAGATGAAATAATTGAACTGCGGTCAGTCTGCTTTGCAAGAATAATCCTGAAAACTGATGAACTGGGACGGAAAAATAAACCCGCCAATCCTGCGCGAAAACAACCCCCGTCGCAGCAGCGCCTTGGCGGAATACCACCACGCCCCTTTTGCGGAGGTTTCAGATATTATTTCCGCATCAGAATTGAACGCCCCACCCAAAAACTGGTGGCGTCCCAAATTGGGTTGTAGGGCACGACGCAAGGAGTGCTGGCCCAAACGACTCGTTACCTCGTCGCCTACAAATTAGGACACTGCCCAAAGGCTAATATAATGGCGTGACATAAAAATCATTGGTGCACTCCATCCACGGTGTGAGCTGGGCATGCCCGTCGGCGAAGGCGACGTTGCTGCCGGCATTGGGGCCGGTTGGGTAGTGGCGGATTGTAATTAGGTTATGCCCAAAGGGGTTGGCCGGGTCCGGCTCCCAACGGCCATCGTCAAGGAATGTACCTGGGTTTTCAGTTGCAATTCCGGGTGGCGGACACTCGGTAGTTGTCAGATTCGCTGGTTCTTCCACAAACATGAATTTGTTCACGGGATGGAGCATTTGGGAATACTTGAATTTTTGGTTGACAGGGCCGCCGCCATCGGCATATTCCATCGCCATGCCGCCATTTAAAGAGTAGCTGAATTCATATCCATTATTCATTGGAAAAACTGTTTGAGACGGACAAATAAGCACGTTGGTGCTGGCCGCTGTTCCCATTGACAGTAAAAGCACGCTGTTTTTGATATAATCCAGCGGACCGTTCGGATTATTCGGGCTGGTGCCGCCGTTGTTGCGCCAGTAAATCCAGTCTGTTGTGTTAAAACCCGCGGCATTTCCGGCTGATGACGGCATGGAGTCGCTGCTGTCGCTGACATAGGTCATCATTGCCACGCCCATTTCTTTCAGGTTGTTCAAACAAGTAATCTGCTTCCCCTTTTGTTTGGCCAACGCCAAGGCCGGCAGCAGCAACGCCGCCAAAATGGCGATGATGGCGATGACCACAAGAAGTTCAATGAGCGTGAAACCACGCGACGGGGTGTTGATGCGGCTTTTCATAGTCTCAATAAAGATTACCCTTCATCCGCCCGCCAAGCAAATTAAAATTTGATATGCTGCTTTGACCAGCCCTCAACAATCGCCAGCCCGTCATTTCCAAGCAGGACAGACACGAACGGGAAGCGTTATTTTGCGTCCTGCTCGAGGATCGGCAGAAAATAATTGTTCAAATCCTGGATGTCGGTCGGGCGTCCGCCTTCGATCAATGCATAAGTTGCAGCATCAGGCACGCTGAAAGCCACCGAACCGTCCGTAAACGCAATCTCCCACCCCTTGGACTTGTAATGGGCAAAGTAACTGGGGTTGGTCATCTGGCTGTCAATATAGTCCATGATAAAAGTGCGGCGTCCTTTGACCTGGCCGGTTTTCTGAAAAACCCGGAGGCCGGTCGCGTCAACGACGGGATTAAAGGTGTAACTGCAGCGCACGCCGTCGCTATTATTGACCGGCGGGTCGGCATAACTTAATGTCCCGCTGGCAGAGTAATTGTCCGCGCTCAAGGGAGAACCCGTAGGGTAACTGGGGTCGAAGAAGAGACGCCCGTCTCCGACTAATTTTGCCCCATACAAGTATCCAAGATTATCAAAATTTGCAAATTGAGCATTTATGGTCGCTGAACTTTGGGCAATGCGAGCGCCAGACGTCCCGGTGAAACCCGCATCAGTAAAAACCACCCAACGGATGTAATCTCCCAATCCATCAGCTACAGACAACATATTTTCGGTGCGGGTGTTAAGCCCGGAGCCCGCCGGATACCCGCCCCAGGTGGGATACCAATCACTATTGTCTGCGGCATAAACAGTGCAGCCGATATACATCTGGTGCAGGCCGTTGACGCATTCTGTCCGTTTGGCCTTTTCCTTGGCCGCTGCCAATGCCGGCAGCAGCATCGCCGCCAGGATGGCAATGATGGCGATGACCACCAGCAGTTCAATGAGCGTGAA
>Ga0181520_10003765_pt1 | contig 26226 bp, 18 predicted proteins | sample PEATcosm2014_Bin_29_FD_132451 | JGI IMG/M metagenome (GOLD analysis project Ga0181520, IMG submission 132451) | Peatland microbial communities from MTU Mesocosm Facility, Houghton, MI, USA - PEATcosm2014_Bin02_30_metaG | ecosystem: Environmental > Terrestrial > Soil > Wetlands > Peat | place...
CCGATTAAGCCGGTTTTGCCGACTCAGCCGACTTATAAGCCCTTTACCGTCAACAAAACGCCAAATAGAAACCACCTTCACACGGTGGAAGTCGCAGGTTCGAATCCTGCAGCGCCCACCATATAAATCTATAACTTACGGCCTTTACAGCCGAAAAAATCAACCCACATTTCAACCCACATTTATTGCACCATTGCAGTGTGCGTCTGGAGTGCCACAAGAAACTGACCTTGCGCCGCCCGCGCTTGATCCGAGTCCAGCTGTGTGTACAGATCCAGCGTTGTCTGAATCCGGCTATGCCGCAGAATTCCCTACACCGTCTTCGGCTCAACCTTCGCCTTGTTCACTATCCAGTTGGAAAGGGAATGGCGAAGATTGTGCAACCTACAAAGTTGTTCGCTAGTTTCAGTGGGCGCCATGCATTGCCGTGGCGGAAGATCCGGCGTGCGGCCGCGAAGCAACCGGGAGGGTTATGAGGATGCGTGCTCCGCCGCACTTGCGATTGCCAGCAGTAATGGTTCCGCCGTGTGCGCGGACAACGGCATCGACGAAGGCAAGGCCGAGCCCATGGCCATTCGACGCTCTTCCTCTCACCCTGCGTTCGAACAGTCGAGGCAATACTTCCGCATCGAATCCCGGCCCGTCATCTTCAAGGATGAGCGATGCGCTGTCCTCGCCGGCCTGTAGCATCAGGCTGACCGCGCAGTCTGTGGGAAGATGCTTCAGTTCATTCTCGAATAGATTGGAAACCATGCGGTGAATCAGCCCGGCATCCGCAGTGACGATGGCTGGACCGGTGCTGCGCAGTCCAATCTGAATACCCTTTTCTGCCATCGATGGCTCATACAACTCGATCATGACTCTGAGCAACTGGTCGAGATCGATCTCACTTCGGTTCAGGCGGAGGGCGTCTGCTTTCGCCTCGGCCACATCCAAGGATGCATTCAAAAACTCTGTAAGGCGATCCAACTCATCGATAGCTGCCACAGTCGGCTCGGTCTGATCGCCATGTGCCGCAGTTGACAGGGAAATTTCAAGTTTCCCGCGAATTGCCGTTAAGGGACTGCGCAAATCATGCGCCAGCGAATCTGTAATTGTATGCAGCTGGTGCATGGAACTTTCTATCCGGTCGAGCATCCGGTTGAGAGTCATAGCCAGATTGGCGACCTCGTCATTCTTTCCGTTGGTTGGCACTCTCGTACTCAGATCGGAGTGGCCGATTCTCGAAGCGGCCTCGGTAATCTGTCGCACATGGCTCAGCATACGACGGCTGGCATAGAACACAATGCCAAACCCAAGTAGAACGAGCAGAAGCCAGAGCAGGAAGAATCGCAGCCGCATGCTCTTCAGCACACGCAGCTCATCCCGTTCCGAGAGTCCAAGATAAATATAGCTTCCATCGCCGGTGCGGATGGAAGCCACGCGAAAGGGAACTTCGAAGCCTTTGATATGCAAGTCCGTAGGATGGTCGGGAACGATTCGGCTTGCCCGAATGGCTTTCAGGTTCGCATCGCCATTGCCCGCGCCAACCCATAGCTTGAGCGAACCGTCGCCGCTGGTCTGAATAAAGAAAACCGAGTCGTTGGCGCTGCTCTCTGACATATCCTTGTTGGGCACTTCCTTGCCTGCCAGCTCGGCGACTTCTCCAACAACCCTGTCGTAAAGGCTATCTTTCGGCGTCCGCTCGGCAACATCGCGCAGCACTTCAACCTCTCCCGACAGCCATGCATCGCTACGCCGCTGAATGTCGCTGGCAACAAAGCGGTGCAGAAAGATGAAGACCAGCATGGTTCCGCAGGCAAAGGCGAGGGTTGCCCAAAGAGAAATGCGCCATGCGGCGCTGTGCAGGACGTGCTTAGCGGTCTTTGAGGACATAGCCGACACCTCGCAGTGTTCGAATCAGCGACTGCTGCCCCTGGCCATCAACCTTGCCGCGCAATCGATAGATATGAACATCGACGACATTCGTATCCGGCTGGATGCGCATACCCCAGACCTGATCGAGAATCATGGAGCGGGTAACCACGCGGCCTGCATTGCGGCACAGATACTCCAGCAGGACGAACTCCTGTGAGGTGAGTTGCAAGAGCTGTCCTGACCGTGTTGCCTCGCGGCGCAGCAGATCGAGTTCAAGATCCAAGACTCGCAACCGTGTTGCCTCGTTGCCGGGAGCGCTATTGCGTTTCAGCAGATTGCGAACTCTGGCCAGCAACTCTGCCAGCGCGAATGGCTTGGTCAGGTAATCGTCGCCGCCCTGCTCCAGGCCCCGCACCCTATCATCGACGCTCCGCCGCGCCGATAGAATCAGCACTGGTGCGCGAACACCTAGTTGCCGCAGTTTGAGAATCAGGGCGATGCCGTCCTGGTCCGGCAGTCCAAGATCAATAATCAGGATGTCGAACGGGTTATCGACCGCCAAACGCTCGGCAGTCTTGCCATCTCCTGCCGTTTCCACATGAAACCCCGCCTCTTCCAAAGAAGTTCGCAAGAATTTCTGGATGTCGATTTCGTCCTCAACGAGCAAAAGGCGCATGAATGAATCTTACCGCGCCCCAAGGCGAATTCCTTTGTGATTCTTCTCATAGAAACGGCACTGGCCGCAAGTAGAACAACCAAATGACATGGAAATGACAATTCTGTCATTGCTGCGTTTACTTTTCGTCATGTACCGTCAGTATGCTTATTGGTAGGGTGGATGGATGAACAAATCGTCATCAGATCCTGGCTGTTTTACTGCTTTCCAAAGCTGCTGTGCTTCCGTCTCACACTTGGAATCCGGAATTGTTGCCTCGCGCCGGAATGTTGTGCGCGGTCTTCCACTTCATCGCAGAGAACATATTCAACCGTAAGGAGGTGGGAACAGCTTGCCAATGGCGCAAAGTTGCACAATATCGAATTTCAAGCTATTCGCAGATGACTTTAAGACATTTCTGCCGCTTCCGGCTGCGCTCGATCCTCCCCTTGAAGAAGCACTACGCCATGTATTTGACAACCCAGGCAGCCTAGTCCGGCCGCAAATGGTTTACCTGATCGCGACTTCCTACGGTCTGGAGGACGCGGTCGCCAGGAATCTAGCCATTGCGCTTGAATACTTCCACACAGCTTCTCTGGTCTTCGACGATTTGCCGTGCATGGATAATGCCTGCGAGCGCCGCGGAGTTCCCTGTGTTCACATTGCATTCGGCGAGGCCGGAGCGATTCTTACCGCCCTTGCCCTTATCAATCGCGCCTACGCGCTCATCTGGCAGGCAGTCTCCATGTCATCGCCAATCACTCAAACTCGCGCGCTGGCCTATATTGAGCAGTGTCTTGGATTAGAAGGCCTGCTCAACGGTCAGAGCCTCGATCTGCACTACTCAATCCTGCCACACAACTGCGAGACGACCGAGCGAATTGCGAGAGGAAAAACGGTTTCGCTGATCCGGCTGACTTTGGTTCTGCCCGCCATGCTGGGCGGCGCATCATTGCGGGAGATTCAGCTCTTGGAGCGGATTGCTTTGTATTGGGGCCTTGGCTACCAGATGGTTGACGATCTGAAGGATGTGCTTGCGAGCACGGCCCAAGCCGGGAAGACCGTTGCCCGCGACTTGCTGCTCGACCGCCCCAATGTTGCATCCGCGATAGGTATTCCAGTAACTATTGAGCGACTCACTCGCTTCATTCATCTGGGAGACAGAACGCTCCATCGGCTTCTGCAATCAAGGTTCAGCCTGTCGTTCCTTGAAAGACTGCGCAATAGCCTTGAAGAGGAACTTGTCCGGGTCACCGCGAATGCCACTGAATTATGCACGGGAGAGCGGGCGTGATCTTTCTCAAGCTGATCGTTACCAATCTGCGCCGCCATCGTATTCGTTCGTTCATCAGTGTGGCGGGCATTGCCTTCAGCGTTGCCGCCATGCTGACCGTGGTCACCATCTTGCAAGGCGCAATCGGAATGTTTACCGGCATTTTGTCAAGCGATAGCGAAATCATCGTCTTCGAGCGCAATGTCTCCGATCTGTTCTTCAGCAATGTTCCCGCGGAGGCGTTGCAGGAGATCTCTCGCTGGCCAATGGTGGCTCATGCCGATCCGGTGCTCTTCGGCATTGTATCCAGCTCCGATCAGCCGATCATTACCTGCTTTGGCGTTACTGCCGCGGATGCGCGCATCCATAATGCTGTCTGGATTGCCGGCGACAAACTCACCTTCGCACAACATCCGGATGACGTGGTTCTCGGAGAGCGTGCTGCGGAGTTCCTCTCGGCAAAGCCCGGTGACCATGTGCCCATCGGTCACGGAGTCTTTCACGTTATCGGAATTCTGAAGACGGCCAATGGCTTTGAAGATGGCGGAGTCTTTATGCCGCTCAACTCCGCGCAAAGCTTCTTTCACAAAGATGGCGCCTCTTCGGTCATCACTATCAAGCTGCGCAACAAGGACGATGCGACTCCATTCAAGACAATGGTCAAAGCGACCTACCCCAACCTCATTGCTCTGGAAGATGCGGAGTTTACGCGTTCCTACTCGCAGTTCAGGATTTTGAAAGCCACGGCCTGGGCAGTGGGAGGATGCGGGCTGCTGATGGGCGGCCTCGGCGTTGCCAACACCATGATTATGTCGGTCTTCACACGAATTCGCGAGATTGCCATTCTGCGCGTCTGCGGCTTCTCGAATACGCAGATTGCCGTTATGATCTTCGGCGAGTCGGCGGTGATTTCTTTGTTTGGCGCATTATGGGGGCTTCTCACAGGAACCTGCCTTCTCCTCGCGCTCAAGATGGTTCCAGCTCTTCACGGTTATGTCGATGTGACTATTCAACCGGTCGTATTGCTGATCGTGATTGTGCTGGCTTTACTTACCGGCATTGCTGGTGCATTCTATCCCGCTGCCTATGCTATGCGCCTTCGAGCGGTGGAGGCGCTGCGCTTCGAGTGAATCTACCCACGCTACAAATGAGCCGTCAGAATCGCATCGTCCTGCGCGCCGAAGATGTGTGGAAGAGCTATGACGACGGAGCGATCGCGGTTTTGAAGGGGGCTTCTCTTGAGGTCGCCGCAGGTCAGACAGTAGCGCTGTGCGGCCCGTCAGGTTGCGGCAAGAGCACGCTGCTGCATCACTTTGGCGGACTTGATTCTCCCGATTGCGGTCATATTTCTGTGAACGGCGTCGAGGTCAATCGCCACCGCAACCTGCTGGGACTCTTACGCCACGAAGTGGGCTTCGTCTTTCAACTTCACAACCTGATTCCCGATTTAACGCTCGCGGAAAACTGCCTGATCCCCACTGTCGCAGCGCGAACAAACCGGGTCGACGCTCAAGCCAGACTACACCAGCTTGCGGAACGCACCGGACTAACTCATCGACTCAATCAGCGCATCCAAAAGCTCTCTGGCGGAGAGCGTCAGCGCACGGCGCTCTGCCGCGCACTGATGAACAAGCCGAAGATTCTGCTTGCTGACGAGCCGACCGGCTCACTCGATGAAGAATCAAGCGGTGCGGTCTTTGAATTGCTGCTGGATATTGTCGCCACCGAAGGCGTGACCCTGGTGATGGCCACACATGACCGCAGTCTCGCCCGGCGCTGCGACCGGCTCCTTGAGATGCACGATGGGAGGATTCATGAGCCTGTCTCCTCTTGATACAAGGATTACTTCGCGAACAAATCCGCAGGTTATTGCTAGCGCAGCTTGGCACAGCCTGTTATGGCTTGTCTTAGCTAATTCCATTGGCGTGCTTCTCTCGATCCTACTGCTCCTTCCCGCACTCAATCAATTGTTGGGCGAATGGACCTACGGGCGCTGGATCATGGTGCACTTGAATCTGGAACTTTATGGCTGGTTGAGTCTTCCCATGTGTGGCTTTCTCTTTCGGGTCTATGGTGCGGATCGCGGCCCGATGGCGCAATGGTGCAGGCCGGTGCTTTGCGTGTGGTCTACTGCGCTCGGTGTTGGCGCGTATTCATGGCTTTCCGGTCACTCCAGCGGTAAGTTGTTTCTCGATTGGAGTGGCTACGCGCGTATCCTCTTCCCGCTGGCAATGCTTGCGTTATGGCTCTTGCTGGCTGTCGCGTTCGTCCGCCAATGGAAGATCGCAGGCAATGCGACACTCGCGGCGCGAAGCGCTAAGCTGCTTGGTCTCGTGCTTCTGTTGTTTGTTCCAGTCAGTATCTATCTTGCATCCGGCCCAAACTATTATCCAGCTATCAATCCTGACACCGGCGGCCCTACCGGCGCCAGCCAGCTTGAATCATCGCTGATGATTGTTGCCATACTCCTCCTGCTTCCTATCGGAATTGCACGACGCAAGATAGCGCAGTTTTCGACGATCAAGATAGCCTGGGCCGTGATGGTTCTGGAGTTATGTCTCTGCCTTGCTCTCGGCCGCTCCGACAGCAGTCATCATCGTCCTGCACAGTATCTCTCGCTTGGCAGCCTGCTCATCTGGATACCGCTTACGCCCGCATACTTCGCGGCTTTCGAGTGGAACGCAAACACACGCCGCTGGCGAATCGCAGTTCTTTGCTGGTGGTCAGCATTGGTTCTAACCGGTTGGATATTCTTTCTTCCAGGCGTCCTTGACCACTTCAAATTTACTGACGGTCTTGTCGGTCACTCGTTGTTGGCCATGGCTGGCTTTGTATCCAGCCTGCTGATCTTCGTTCTGGTCCAACTGCTCGGTGAGGCTGGATGGATCTTCAATCGAACGCGGTCATTCTATGGATGGAATATTGCCGTACTGGCATACGTTCTGCTGATGACGGTCGCGGGCTGGCGCGAAGGCTTTGACCCTGCGTTTACTATCGTGCCCGGAATCGCGCGGAACACCATCTATCTTCTACGCATTATTGTTGGACTCGTACTTCTGGCCTCCTCTCTCGACTGGCTGATCGACGCCTCAACGCTGCTGCGCGAACCTGCCTCGGCTTTCGCAATTCCCTTGCAGGAGGTGGCTGCATGAATCGTTCCATCCTCATTGGCTATCAGCTATTGATCGGCCTCTCCGACACCATGACCGGCGCATTGCTCATCGTTGCGCCAGCATTCACACTGCGTCTCATGCGCTTGCACGCGTCTGCCGATGCGCTGCCGTTCCTTTCGTTCATCGGTGCATTTGTTCTCTCGGTTGGTCTCGCCTGCTTTTATGGCGCACTCGTTACAATTCGTCGCGGAACTCCCTCCAAGGTTGAAGTTGTCTGGCTGCTCACGGCCATTACTCGCGCCAGCGTGGCCATCTTTGTTGGCGAGCAGATTCTAACGCACGAGCTAGAAGCAGGCTGGCTGAGTGTCACTGTCTCCGACGGCGCTTGTGTGCTGATACAGGCGAACGGTCTTCGCAAAGGATGGTTGGCCAATGTCGCGCGGTAATTGCAGCCGATTCGGATGGCGGGGCGCCAGCCTTGTCGCGATCACGTACGTCTACTTTCTCATCTTCGCGCAATTTGCCTTTCTCAAGCGGCTGGCGAACCTTGGGATAGCTGGCGCACACCTGACCGCTGTGATGGCGGCGATGGCTTTTGGTGGAATTCTTCTCAGCTTGCTAGTGCCGCGGCTAAGTCTTTGGCCTTCGCCCAATCTGCGTCTCCGCGCTGGACTCAGTGCATCGAGCGCGGCGGCGTTTCTATCGCTTCTTCCGCTCGGTCTTGTCACAGGCATAGCTGTTTCGTTCCTGATCGGCGCTGGGCTCGGCTTGCTTACCGTCACGCTCGTCACTCACCTGCGCCAATGGACGGGCAATCGGGCGCCGCTCTTGTTCGTCGGTTTGGGCACTGGCGTTGGCTATTTTGTCTGTAACCTTCCGATATTCTTCACTGCAAGCGCAGAGACGCAGACTATAACGGCAGGGCTGTTATGTCTTTCTGGAATCGGCCTCACTCTATGGCCCACGCCGATCACACAGGAAGTTGCGAAAGCTCATCCGCATTCGGTAATTCCATTTCTCCGTGTGCTGGCCTGCTTTACGGCGCTGGTCTGGCTGGACTCCGCCGCTTTCTTCATCATCCAAAGTTCGCCATCCTTGAAGTCCGGCACATGGGAAGGCCCAATCCACCTGTGGGTCAATGGCCTGCTTCATTTCTGTGCGGCATTGGCGAGTGCATGGTTGTTGGCCTGCCGGAGACTCTGGTATGTTCTTTCGGCGTCATTTCTCGCACTCGGCGCTGCGTGTCTTCTACTGCTTGACCCGCATCGTATCGCTCTGGCCTCAGTTTTCTATCCCATTGGTGTCTCGCTTTATTCAGTGGCGCTTGTCGCCTATCCCTCGCTGTTTGCGCCTGCCTCCAGTGTTGAAGAACGTGGACGCATGACCGGATGGCTTTACGCGATTGCGGGATGGTCCGGTTCCGCCTTGGGTATCGGCATGGGACAAAAATTCGGATATGTGCCGCCAATCTTTGTGCTGGTTGCAGGAGTGGTTGTCATATTTGCCGCTTCTTTCAGCATTTTTCCGCAACACAAGCGTGAATTGGCGCTGACGCTGGCGACGCTTCTGGCAGCCTTTGTTCTGAATCGCATTTTGACTGCTCACGATGGGCCTTCGCAATTCACTCAAATCGAGCGTGGAAGACAAGTCTATCTCTCCGAAGGCTGCATCAACTGCCACACTCAATATGTCCGCCCAAATTCACCGGATGTATTGATGTGGGGTCCGGTTGAGTCGCTTCAGGAGCTGCGACTGGAACGCCCGCCGCTGATCGGAAATCGCCGCCAGGGGCCTGATCTTGCCGAGGTCGGCGGACGGCGCTCGGCGCTTTGGCTCAAGGCGCATTTCTACAATCCGCCCGAGGTTAGCGGCGCCTCCATCATGCCCTCCTTTGCTTTCCTCTTTCGCGATCAGCGCGGCGATGATCTTGTAAGTTACCTTGAGAGCCTGCATGGAAGCGGAGAGCCTCAGCATTTAATCGAAGAAGATAACTGGCATTTGTCCTCTTCTGCCATGCAAACTGCGAACTCCAGAGACGGTGAGCGCAGCTTCCAACGCTACTGCGCCACATGCCACGACGCAGGCGGGCAAACACGCTGGACAGCTCGCTTCAAGCGGCTTCCCCCAGATCTTACGGTTGGGCCTTACTTTCATCTCCTGCCTTCGGAGGATACTGTGCAGCGAAGGGACCGCCTGGCGCGTATAGCCAAATTCGGGATCCACGGAACTGATATGCCCGGACATGAATATCTGTCCGATGCCGAAATTGCATCCATCTCGCTATGGTTGTCGCAGCAGATCAGGCAACCAACTCACAACCCATAAGTACACCATTCCCAGAGGAGACAAAACATGAAACCCATCGCACAATCTTTCATCCTTGCACTCGCGCTTGTCCTCGCTCCAACTGCCTTCGCACAGCATCAGATATTCACCGTGAATCCGGATGCCAGCAAGGTCGCTTTCTCTCTCGGCGGAAACGGGCACCACGTGGATGGAACCTTCCATGTGCAAAGCGGCTCCATCGATTTTGACCGAAGCGCTCAGACCATTGCGGGATCGGTGGTCGTCGCGGCTGGCAGTGGAGACAGCGGAGAGTCGAGCCGGGATAAGAAGATGAACTCCGACGTCCTCGACGTGGCGCACTTTGCCGAAGTTTCATTCGTGCCCAGGAGCTATCAAGGAACTGTGGCTGCATCAGGCGATTCCACGATTCAGGTTACCGGCATATTCACCCTGCATGGCACGCCGCATGACCTCACGGTGCCCATGCAGATTCACATCGATGGGACAACCCTTACAGCCAAGACGCACTTTACAGTTCCCTACGTCCAGTGGGGACTGAAGGATCCGAGCATCTTTATCCTTAAGGTTGCCAAAGTGGTTGATATTGATCTCACGCTTGTGGGGAGTCTATCGTATGCAAATCTTACGCATTCTTGACAGGCTTGGATTTGTTGGACTCACCTGGCGGAAGTTGCAGGTTAGAATCTTGCGGTGCCCACCATTGAATGCTTGACATACGACCGCTTGCGCTATAGTCTACGAATAATCGGTTGGCGGCAAGAGATTGGCGTTCGACCGGTCAAAAACTCAATGCCCTATCTTTTCACTCCCGCGAAATGTATGTGCTGCTGTCAAGGCAGCAATGCGCGGGCGCGTACGCTGGGCTAGATTCCGGAACAAGAATCTCGAAACCCTGTGACCCACCCGCCAGAAGGCGCGGTGGGTCTTTGATTTTAGCCGAAGAAGTTTCGATTTTCAACGATAAGCAATCACTGTTAATTGCACCATAAGCGCCGGTGGCGAAGCGGCTAACGCGCAGGTCTGCAAAACCTGTACTCGCGGGTTCGATTCCCGCTCGGCGCTCCAAAGATCAACACAAATCGAATCCTTAGGGAGCTAAGCATGAGTAGCCTGAACAGCAGAATCAAGACGTTTATCATCGCTGCCATCATCCTGATCGTTTCTGCGAGCCTTGTTCATGCGCAGACTCATCTGCTCAATGTCTCCTATGATCCGACGTGCGAATTCTATGAAGAGTACAACCGTATTTTTGCGCAGCACTGGAAGGCGACGACCGGTCAAGATGTGGTGATCAACCAGTCGCATGGCGGCTCGGGCAAGCAGGCGCGCGCAGTGATCGATGGACTGGAAGCGGATGTGGTAACGCTGGCCCTGGCTTATGACATCGATGCGATTGCGCAGAATGGCGGCCTGCTGGACAAGGACTGGCAGTCAAAACTGCCCGACAACAGCACGCCGTATACCTCGACGATCATCTTTTTGGTGCGCAAGGGGAATCCGCAACACATTCATGATTGGGACGATCTGATCCGGCCCGGCGTCAAGGTGATCACGCCAAATCCGAAGACATCGGGTGGCGCGCGCTGGAATTATCTGGCGGCCTGGGGCTACGCTCTGCGCAAGTCAAACAACAACGAAGCCGGCGCGCGCGACTACATGAAGAAGCTCTTCGCAAACGTGCCGGTGCTGGACTCTGGCGCTCGCGGCGCAACAACCACCTTTGTGCAGCGTGGCGTGGGCGATGTGCTGATTGCTTGGGAGAACGAGGCGCTGTTGGCGCAGAAGGAGTTTGGTTCCGACAAGTTTGAAATTGTGGTTCCCTCCGCGACGATTCTTGCAGAGCCGCCGGTTGCGGTTGTCGATAAGGTTGCTCGCAAGCATGGCACAGAGAAAGTTGCGCGCGCATATCTTGAATATCTGTATTCGCCGGAGGCGCAAGAACTGGCGGCCAAGTACTTCTATCGGCCGCGGCTCAAAGCGGTTGCCGATAAATATGCAGGCATTTTTCCCAAAATCAATACATTCACGGTCGCAGAAGGATGTGGTGGATGGCAGAATGCGCAGGCCAAGCACTTCAGCGATGGTGGAACCTTCGATCAGATCTACGGAAAGTAAGGCGAGAATGCCGGAAACGAAGCGAAGAAAATCATGGAGCCTTGTCACGAGTAGTTCGCCTCTGCCGGGATTTCGTCTGAGCATGGGATTCACGCTGGTCTATCTGACGGTCATCGTGCTGATTCCTCTTGCGGCGATTCTTCTGCATGGATCGCGTTTGGGCTGGGGTGCGTTTCTGCACACGGTGACGGCGCCGCGCGTGCTGGCTTCTTATCGCGTTACGCTAGGTTCGGCAGCGGCTGCCGCTCTACTTTCCGCGGTTTTTGGATTACTGCTGGCGTGGGTACTGGCACGCTACAGCTTTCCCGGCAAGCGCATCGTCGATGCCCTCGTTGATCTTCCTTTTGCGCTGCCAACAGCAGTCGCCGGCATCTCGCTGACCGCGCTCTACGCGGAGAACGGATGGATCGGGCGTTATCTTGAGCCTTATGGAATTCATGTGGCCTTTACGCCGCTGGGCATCGTGATGGCCATGTCCTTCGTCGGTTTTCCATTTGTGGTGCGCAGTGTGCAGCCGGTGCTGGAAGATCTGGACCCGGCGATGGAAGAGGCGGCGGCCAGTCTGGGCGCAAACGTTTGGCAGAGATTCACGCGCGTGATTGCGCCGGTGGCCTTTCCCGCATTGTTGACCGGCACTGCCTTGGCCTTTGCGCGCGCCGCGGGCGAGTACGGTTCGGTGATTTTCATCGCGGGCAACATGCCGATGAGGACAGAGATCACTGCGCTGCTGATCGTGACCAAGCTGGAGGAGTTTGATTACACAGGAGCGGCGGCGATTGCCGTGGCCATGTTGGCGCTCTCATTTGCAATCATGCTGGCTGTGAATCTGATTCAGTGGAGGGTGCAGCGGAGAGTGGGGAAGCGAGTATGAGCGGTCACCGTGGTCATTCTACTTCCGCATTGCTGCAACCATCGATCGAGCAGCGATTGGGCCGCGCAGCGTTGATCGTGGCGGCGCTCATTTTTCTTGCGTTCTTTCTAGTGTTGCCAGTGGCGGCTGTTTTCACGCAGGCGTTCTCGCAAGGCTGGGCAATGTACCGCGACTCGATTCATCAGGATGATGTGCTCTCAGCGTTGCGTCTGACGGGCCTGGTCGCAGTCATTGCTGTTCCGCTGAATATGCTCTTCGGCATTGCCGCCAGTTGGGCGATCACACGCTTCGAGTTTCACGGCAAGAGTTTGTTGATTACTCTAATCGACATTCCGCTGGCTGTATCACCTGTTGTCGCGGGCTTGATGTATGTCGAAGTCTTTGGATTGCATGGCTGGCTCGGACCATGGCTGAGCAACCACAACCTGCATATAATTTTTGCCGTGCCGGGAATTGTGCTGGCCACGGTCTTTGTCACCTTTCCTTTTGTGGCGCGGGAGTTGATTCCCTTCATGCAGGCACAGGGCAGCGACGAAGAGGTTGCAGCGGTGGTGCTGGGCGCGAGTGGATGGAGCCTTTTCTGGCGCGTCACCTTGCCGAACATCAAATGGGCGCTTCTCTACGGAACGATTCTCGCGGCCTCGCGATCGATCGGCGAATTTGGCGCAGTCTCTGTGGTTTCAGGTCACATTCGCGGAATGACCACCACGCTGCCGCTTGAAGTGGAGATGCTTTACAACGAGTACAACTTCACCGCGGCCTTCGCCGCCGCATCCTTGCTGACGCTGGCAGCGATTGTCACGCTGGTGCTGAAGAAATCCATTGAAGCCTTTACCGGAGTTCATCAACGCGGGCAAGAGAAGGAAGACGGATCATGAGCATTCAGGTCGAACGCATCCGCAAGCAGTACGGCTCTTTCACGGCATTGGACGATGTGAGTCTGACGATTGATAGCGGCGAACTCGTGGCGCTGCTGGGGCCTTCCGGATCGGGAAAGACGACGCTGTTGCGCATGATCGCCGGCCTCGAATCACCTGATGCTGGATCGATTCTGCTGCATGGCGAAGAGTCCACCAGGCACAGCGCATCCAAGCGCGGAATCGGCTTTGTCTTCCAGCATTATGCGCTCTTCCGCCACATGACGATCTTCGAAAATGTCGCCTTCGGTTTGCGTGTGCAGTCGCGGCAACTGAGGCCTTCACGGCGCGAGATTCGTGAGCGTGTGCAGGAATTGCTGCGCCTGGTGCAGTTGGATTCATTCGCACGGATGTATCCCGACCAACTCTCCGGCGGGCAGCGGCAGCGCGTGGCATTGGCGCGCGCATTGGCCGTCAAGCCAAAGGTTCTGCTTCTCGACGAACCCTTCAGTGCACTCGATGCGAAGGTGCGCAAGGAACTGCGCAACTGGCTGCGCCGCATTCATGATGAGCTGCACGTGACCACCGTGCTGGTTACGCACGATCAGGAAGAAGCGCTGGAGGTTGCCGACCGCGTAGCTATCTTGAATCAAGGCAGGCTGGAGCAGATTGGAACGCCGCAGTCGATCTACGACAATCCTGCCTCGCCATTTGTCTATAACTTCCTGGGGAATGTGAATCTCTTTCATGGGCGTCTGCTGGCGGATCTATCGTCGGAGGGCAATGGAGATGGTGCTGAAGGCTCCATTCAATCCGCGATTGGATTTGTACGCCCGCATGAACTGGAGATTTCGCGCAGTCTTCCGGCGGGATGGAAGGCGGTGTCCGGGAGCGTGGTGCGCATCCACGCGGCCGGTCCTCAAGTGCGAGTGGAGTTAAGTATTGCAGGAAACGGCAGGCTCGTAACCGCCGAAGTGGACCGAAGGCGGTATGAGGAGCTGGCTCTGGTTCCCGGCGACGAGATCTTCGTCTGGCCGCAATCCATACGGCTCTTCGACGACGATGGAGCCAGAGCGCTCTTGCTGGATCAAGGAGCGGGAATTTAGCGAACGCTCGTTTATTATTCGGAATTCACCACATTTTCTTGTTGTAATCAAGATTATCTTGGGCTTGGAGCGATCTGCTCTTTGGAACTCCGGCGAACGGCACCTACTCCTTTCCGAGCGAGGTCGGCTTGCGACAGAGCGACTTGTCCTTCTATGCTCAGCACAACTACAAGGTCAGTAGCAAGCTGACGTTGTAGTTGGGCGGGCACGATGAGAACTTCCTCGGCTGGCCCCGCCGGCGTTGCCGGCTTCTTCGGCGCCATGCTGAACAAGAATGCTCCCGTCGATGGCGGACAAACAATCCATCTGGTTCAAGAAGAACAACGAGGAGTGTGCCCGCAAAGATTCTTTCGGATCACTCCGTCGGCCTGCCCATCGGCTCCGGCGATGCTGCCATTTTGTCGGCGAGCACCGGTTCATTCGCGGTAGCAATCTTCGCAATCGCGGCCGACAAATCCGCAGTGCCGGTGCAAATGCATCAGGGCCTCTCCGGTTGTGGAGAGGCCCTGATGGTTTCAGTGAGTTTGTATATCTCTTAGTTCACCGTCAGCGAGAAGGTCGTGCTGTTTTGCAACTGGCTCGCTCCCGTTCCGGATGTGCCGGTCACGGTGATTGTCGATACGACAGGTGTTTTGGAAGTTGAAGAAGACCCGCCGCAGCCGGTGAAGAGGCTCAGCCCGATTACGCTCACCGCCAGCAGCAGCATCAGTTGCACTTTGCGGCGCTTCTTCCAACCGAGGAAGCAGAAGGCCGCCGCCAGAGTCGATACGGGTACAAGCGGGTTGGAGTTGCGATGCAATACCGCCGTTTCCCCAGAGGTGTTGACTGTAAGCATTGAGGTTGAGGCCGCTGTGCCGGAGGGCGTGACGGAGGCCGGAGAGAAGCTGCATGACGCGCCCGCAGGCAGGCCAGAGCAGGTGAGTATAACGGCAGTGGCGAATCCGTTCTGCGGCGTCACCGATACCGTTGCCGTTCCGCTTTGCCCGCTGGTGACGGAGAGTGTTGCGGGTGTGACCGCTACAGCAAAACTGATTGGCAGGTTGTAGGCGGCTGTTGCGATTGTGCTATTGACGAAGCCGGGGGCTATCGCGATGGCCTTGATGGTTTCAGAGGCCGAGACCGTGATGGGGCCGCGGTTTAAGGTTGAATTGGCCGTTGGCGTTGAGCCATCTGTGGTGTAGTAGATCATCGCCGACATATCCGTCGAACTGATCGTCACCGACTGCGCTGATGTGTAGGTGCCCGCTGCTGGCAAGAAGGTCGGCGTGGCGGCCTGAGGGAGGTTGATCGTATAAGCAGATGAAGTGACTATGCTGTTGGTGAAGCCGGCAGCTACGGCGATGGCCGAAATGGTCTCCGAAGACGAGACCGTGATGGGACCGTTGGCCACGTTTGAGCTGGTGGTTGGCGTTGAGCCGTCGAGGGTGTAGTAGATGGTCGCCGACGGAGTCTTCGAGCTGATGGTCACAGTCTGTACTGAGGTGAATGTTCTACCGCTGGGCGAGAAAGTCGGCGTGGCGGCCATGAGGTTGTAGGCGGCTGAAGCCACTGGGCTGTTGCCGTAGCCGGGGGCTACGACGATGGCCTGAACGGTTTCTGAAGATGACACCGTAATGGGACCTTTGCCGTACAGGCTTGAACTGGGGGTCGGCGTTGAGCCGTCGGTGGTGTAGAAGATTGTCGCCGACGGAGTGGTCGAGGTGATGGTCACGGTTTGCACGGTGTTATAAGTGCCTGCCGCGGGCAAGAAGGTTGGCGTGGCGGCTGGCGCCAGCACGTTAAATGAGTTGCTGGTTTCCGTCGTCGCAACCAGGACTGGCGATGCAACGGTGAAGGTGTCATTCGTTCCGGCAGTGTTGATGGCGATTCCGCTAAAGGAGGCCGTGCCGGTTGCATCCGTCGTTGCGGTGAGGGAGCTCGCATTGACGATCTCGCTCGCTCCGCCGCTGTAGGTCAGCGTAACCGGAACGCCTGCAACGCCGTCGATTGTATTGGTAAGTTCGTTGGTTTCGATAACTTTTGCTGTGATCGCAGGCGCAATGTTTTGGTTGACCGCCACGTTGTCAATCGTAGAAGTGAAGGTGACAAGCGTGTAGTTGGTCTGCACCGCGCCCAGATCGAAGTGCGTACTGAGGGGACGCGGAAAGCCGCGCTCGTCGATGGATAAATCCGGCGTCCAATAATTGATCGTACTGGAGGCGTTCCAAACGGCCGCTCCAATGACCGGGCTGCCGGGCAGCGGAATCATCGTCTCCAGCGTTGTGCCGCGGCCATTGAGTTGCAGCGGGCTGAGTTGAGGATTGCCGCCGATGAAGTTGTACTGGCTCTGCGTGCCGCAGTTCAGGCAATCGCCGTCGTTGGCTTTGCCCCCGGCTGCGTTTCCGGCCACGATACTGTTGTTCAGCGTAACGGTGCCCGATGCACTATAGATTCCGCCCCCATCAATCGTGGAGGAAGCGTTGGCGGAGATCGTGCTGTTGTTGACCGTCACTCCTCCACAGGAGCCTGAGCTTGCGCAATTGAAGTAGATGCCGCCGCCCTCAGCGGCTACGTTTCCAGAGATGGTGCTATTGTTTACAAGCACCCTTCCGTTATAACCATCGATGCCACCGCCGTTGCTGGTGATGGTATTTCCAGAGATTGTGCTGTTGTTCACAGTAACGTTCGTGCTATCGCTGTAAATTGCGCCGCCGTCACGGGCGGAATTTCCTGAGATTGTGCTGTTGTCCACAAGCAGCGTCCCGCCCAAGCTCGCAATACCAGCGCCGTCGTTGGCTGATGTATTCCCGGAGATGACGCTGTTGCTGACCGTCAGCAGGCCGAAACTTGTAATGCCGCCGCCGGATGAGTTATCTGTCGCGGGTATGTTGGCACCAGTGATGGTGACCCCGGAGATCGCCACGGGAAATCCATTGCCGATCGAACTGATTGTCAATACGCTGCCCACATTGCTTAACGAGTTTGCGTTGATGGTGAGCTTGCTCGCTCCCGGTCCAACGATATTCAAATCTTCCGCGATAGCAGGCAGCGGTTTGGCGAGGGTCAGGAAGATGGTGCCGGTGGCGTTAAATTGAATGTCCCCCTCACCGTCGATTGCAGCCTGCTCCAGGGCATCGCGCAGCGAGCAGGTGGTCAAGGTGCAGGTGCCGTCGTTGGTGTCAGCCGTGGTATTCACCGTCAGGTAGTGAGTCTGCACCGCGCCCAGGTCGATTGCGCCGGAGGTTGGCCGAGGGAAGCCGCGCTGGTCGGTGGCAGGCTCGCCGGATGCAGAGCTGCCTGCGCCGATGGCTGTGCTGCCATAGAGCGGCAGTATGGTCTTCATGGGACCGCCATTCCAGGCCAGCGGTCTAAGGGCGGGCGGTGTTCCGCCAATAATATTGTGGGTGCTCTGCGTGCCGCAACTTTCGCAATCGTCAAAGTTACTGACACCATTGGAGGAGTTACCGGCAACAATGCTGCTGGTGATTGTGACCGTTCCCCCGTTGTTATCGATACCAGTGCCTGGTGATGTGGAAGCGTTCGCGGTATTTCCCGTGATGGTGCTGTTGGAAACGGTCAGCGTGCCGATGTTGTAGATGCCGCCGCCCCAGTAGGCAGCGGTATTTCCTGTGATGGTGCTGTTAGAAACAGTCAGCGTTCCACTGTTGAGGACTCCTCCCCCGTTAAGCGATGTAGAGGAATTGCCATAGATCAGGCTATTGGTTACAGTCATCCCGGAGGTTACGCCGACGTTGAGGAGAGCCGGTGGACCGATAGACTCTCCGGTCAGTACGCAGCCATTGATCGTAACTTGGCCACCATAGTTGTAGATGTCGGCGTTGGAACCGTCGGTTATGGTTAATCCGGAGATATTGACCGTTCCGGTAGTGATGTCGAAGTAATTGTCATAAGCAAGGTCGACGGTCAGCAGGTTGGCGCCCGGACCCTGGATGGTCATGCTGGAAATGATGTTGAGCAGGTTACCGCCGCCATCATTGATATAGATGGTTCCGGTCAGACCTGGGGCAAAGACGATGGTTGCGCCGCTGTTGGAGTCGGCCAGCCCAATGGCGTCGCGCAGCGAGCAGGTATTGCCAGTGGCGGTGGTGCAAGCCGGATTTGCATCGGTTGAATCGGCGAGCGTGGTCACCGTATAGGTGACCGCCGCGCCAGCGCAGGCCGGAAGAGCAAGCAGGCAGACGGCGATCAGCGCGGCGGCGATTGTAGCCGGACGGGGCGAAGAAAAAGCATAATGGCAGATCGAGGCGAGATTTGCGATCCACTTCGGCAAGTTCCAGCCTTGCCGCGCCTCGGACTCTCCATGACGTTCAGAATCAGTTGGGCCGCCGTGCGCCAATCCCGACATAAGGCCGGGATTGGCGTCTGGGGACGGGCTTTGGGGCGTAACGCGGGGCAGACTGGAGCTAAAGTGAAGAAAACGCAATGGGAATCTCCTTTTTGTTTCTTGAGTCCACTGAGGCACACAACAGCGTCGGACCACGCGGTATCGAATGGCCGCCGTTTGCGCGAGGGAAATCGAAAGGAGGTCGAAGAGACCTTCACGAGAATTTGATTTTCCTCACCCCCAGACTGCGGAAAGCGGGAGAAAAGAGTCTCATTTTCCGCAAAGATTTTTCTGGGGCGAGCGCATTGGTTACGTTCCGGGGGCAGGGAAGCGGCCTGAACGGGTGAGGGAAGAGGAGTAAACTGATTTTAGAATCAGCGTTCAAAGCCTTTGCGAACGGAGACTACCGTGGAAGTGGCCGAGGGTGAGATTACGGTGCTGCTCAAAAGATGGAAGGACGGCGAGCCGTCGGCCTTCCAGATGCTGGTGCCACTGGTCTATCCTCATCTGCGTCAGGTCGCCGCGGGCTATCTGCACCGGGAGCGTGATCCGGATGTGTTGCAGGCGACGGTGCTGGTTCATGAACTGTATCTGCGCCTGCTGAAGCAGAAAAAGGCCGGCTGGGACGACCGCCAGCATTTTTACACCTTTTGCGCGCGCATGATGCGCATGATTCTGATCGACCACGCGCGCGAGAACCTGACCCAGACGCGCGGCGGCGACTGCTATCGCGTGCCTCTCAGCGACAACCTTACCTGGGTGAATATCGACAGCCCGGAGCTTCTGGACCTGAACCGGGCGCTGGACGAACTTGGCGCAATCGACAGCGAAAAGGTGAAGCTGGTTGAGTTGCGCTACTTTTTGGGCTGCACAGCCGAGGAGACGGCCACGATCATGCAGATATCCAAGGCCACCGTCAACCGCCAGTTGAAGTTCATCAAGAGCTGGCTCTACAGCCAAATCTATCCCGGTGCGGCTCCGGATCAACCGGGCGCGTGATTCATTTTGCAAGTATCAGACCCAGATGGAGCTTTCTCATTCAATGGTCGAAACGCCGGAAGACTTTCCCCAGATCGAAGCAATCTTCAATGAGGTGATTGAAGCTCCCGCGGAATTGCGCGAAGAGTTGCTTGCGGCCCGATGCGGCGGAAATCCGGCATTGACGGGTCAAGTGCGTTTGCTGTTGGATGCCTGCATGGCGGAAGAGCGGCGTTCCTCCTCATTCCAGCGTGAACCGGATGGCAGCCGCGAAGAGCGGCTGAAGCGCAAGCGCGTCGGGCCGTACGAAATCGACCGCTTGCTGGGGCGCGGCGGAATGGGTTCGGTCTATCTGGCGCACCGCGCCGATGGGCACTTCGAGCAGAAGGTAGCCATCAAGCTCATCGATGTGCCCCTGGCGACAGAGTTGTTCCGTGAGCGGTTTCGCCAGGAGCGGCAGATTCTGGCGGGATTGCAGCATCCGTATATTGCCCGTCTGCTGGACGGAGGCATCAGCGGCGAAAACGATTTATATCTGGTGATGGAGTATGTGGATGGCGTACCCATCCATCGCTTTTGCGAGGAGCGGAAGCTCTCCCAGATCAAGCGGATCGAGCTGTTCTTGCGGGCCTGCGAGGCCGTGCAGTTTGCCCATCAGAACTTTGTCGTTCATCGTGACCTGAAGCCGGATAACATTCTGGTGGCCGCAGATGGCATGCCGCGCCTCTTGGACTTTGGAACCGCCAAGCTGCTCTCTCCCTCCGTGGACAAGCAGGACAGCCAGCTGACTCGTGAAGGCTATTCATCCTTCACTCCGCAATATGCCAGCCCGGAGCAGGTCTTGGGCAATCCCATCACCACGGCATCGGACACGTATTCGCTGGGCGTTCTTTTGTATCTTCTGCTGACGGGAACTCTGCCTTATGAATTAAAAGACCTGACGATGGGGCAGATGATGAAGACGGTCTGCGAGGATGCGCCGCGCAAACCCTCCTCGATCGCCGGCTCCGGCAAGCCGCTCGATGGCGATCTGGAAGCGATTCTGCTGAAGGCTCTGCGCAAGGAGCCGCAGGAGCGCTATCTTACCGCCGAGCGAATGGCCGACGATATTCGCGCCTATCTCGATGGGCAGCGGGTGGCGGCGAGGCGGGTAACGGCCCGCTACCGCGTCGCAAAATTTATCAGCCGCCATCGATGGCCCCTGGGGGCAGTCGCTCTGCTGCTGATCACGCTGCTTGCCGGCATTGCCGGAGTTGCCTGGCAAGCCAGTGTGGCCAACCGGGAGCGGCGCATGGCCGAGGCGCGCTCGGCCGATCTGCGCCAGTTGAGCAACAGCCTGCTCAATGAGTTGGATACGGCCATCCAACAGATTCCCGGTTCCACCGATGCGCAAAAACTGCTGGTCACCAGTGTGCTGAAGCATTTGGATCGCATGGCCGCCGATGCGCACGGCGACCGCCAGACGCAGCTCGATCTGGCGGACGGTTATACCCGATTGGCCAACATTCAAGGAAATCCCTCTCAGCAGAATCTGGGCGACTTGGCCGGTGCTCTCATCAGTGTGAACAAGGCGATCGCCATGAGCGAACCCTTTGCGAGCCGCAATTCCAAAGATCGAGAGGCGATCCATACCCTGGCCAACGCACAAATTACTCGCGGCTGGATTCTCATTGGAACCGGGTCCATGCAGCAGGCCATCGACTCCACGCGGGCGGCGATCAACAACTTTGACCGCATCGGGGCAGTCGCCAAAATGTCTCCGGATGAGATCTTCGATATGGCAAACAGTTATGGCCTCCTGGGGAATGAACTCGGCCTGAACTTCCCTGAAAGCCTCAACGACTTGCCGGGGGCGCTTGCCGCATATCGGAGTGCCCTCGACCTTTTCAACCAAGGCAAGCGAAATTACCCGGATCTGACTTATAACTATTGGACCGGGGGCCGCTACGCTTTTCAGCTAGCGATCATCGATATCGAAACGGAAATCGATCCAGCGAAATCGCTCATAGACACTAAGACCGACTTGCAGGATGTTGATGCCTTACCCAAAGCCCAACGGGAAAGTGTGCCGATACAGCAAATACGGAATATGCTGCTTCAGAACGAGGCGTTAGTGCTGGTGCAATTGGGAGAGTACACGGAGGCAAATGCACTCTCGGAGGAAATTGTCCAATCCTACAAAAGTTTTTCGGCAAAAGACCCAAAGGACTTGCGCGCTCTTTCGAATGTGCACACTGGACTTGTACAGGCAGCATTCAATTATCAGACAGAGGGCGACCCTAACCTGGCTCCGTCGGCAGATGCGCGGCGGCAGAGCCTGACGCATGCGGAGCAAACTTTGACCGAGGAATTGGTTGTCTTGGGGAAACTAATGAAACAAACTGGCAGCCAAGAACAATGGCTGAATTATCTCGGTGACACAGAAATCAACCTCGGCTCCATTCGATACATTCTGCATCACGGAGACGATTCCACTCAGCTTGTCAAAGAAGGTCTTGCCACGTACAGGGATTTGGTGAAAAGCAATCAGGCTCCTTCAGAGATTCTCGACGCAGCGGCGCAAGACTTTCTCTATGCGGAGCCAGCCTCTCTGAAAGATCCGCAACTGGCTGTCTCGTGCGCCGAGCGCGCGGTTACGTTGAGCCATCGAAAGATGCCGTCCAGGCTGCTGACGCTGGCCCAGGCCTATCGCGCCACAGACCAAACCGCGAAGAGCCGCGCAACCGCAATCGAGGCGCTGGCGCTGCTGCCGGCTTGGCTGCCAGGAACTCCGAAGCCGAGGCTCCGCAAGCTGCTCGAAATCCAGGCGCAAACAGGCTTCTGACGGCCATGTCGCAAAGCAGGGCGAGCCGGATCGTGCTGCTCAAAACCGGTTCCACTCGCGCAACTCCGAAACGGCGGGAACTCCGAATTTCTTTTATTTCGTTTGGGCGGAGGCGTCGCTGGTATCGCTGAATGCCATCTCCGAGTAAGTAGAGTGGAGATATTTATATGGATTGACCGGAACCTTGTGGACCCGGACTTCATAGTGCAGATTGGGGCCGGTGGCCCGTCCGGACTGGCCGAGATTGCCGATCACCTGACCGCGAGTCACGTGCTCGCCGGGAACAACCGCAATTGCGGAGAGATGGGCGTAGAGTGTGACGACATCGTGGCCGTGGTCGATTCTGACCTGGCGGCCGTACCCGTTGCCCATATCCGCTTCGGTGACGTTTCCGTCGGCGGCGGCGCGGACTGGAGTGCCGAAGGGAGCGTCAATATCGATGCCGGAGTGAAAGGCGCCTTCGCCATTGATCGGGTCCTGGCGCTCACCGAAGCTGGACCCAATGCGTCCCTCGACGGGCCAAAGCGAGGGGGCATCGGCCAGTTCCGTCCAGTCGCCGGCAAAGTTGGGCGAGAGGCCGCTCTCCAGAGCGCGGGAGACGCGACCGGACATGGCCTGAGCGCGTAGCGCGTAAAACTGGTCCAGCGATAGCTTCAACTGCTGCTGATCGACGTCGTCGGCCAGAGCCAGAGATGCAGGGGCGGAACCAGCAGCGGCGCTGGCGGCGGGCGCGGTGCTGGCCAGCTTGTTTTGCCGAAGCCCGTAGAGCGCGGTCACTTCATTGGCCAGAGCGCCTAGCGAGGCTACCTGCACATTGCGATCATGCGCAATCTGCGCCATCTGCTTATAATCCTTGCGCAGCGTCTCCCGCTCCTGACGGACCTGATTGAAGCTTTCTGTTTTGAGCAGCATCCGGGTATAGGAGCCGGCCAGGCCTACAATCGTGAACGTTCCCACCAGCGCCGCAGCTACAAATCCATAGGCGTAATGAAGGGGCAGGGGAATCTTGCGAATCCGCCCGTCCTCATCTCGCGCGACGAATAGAATGTAGTAACGTTTACGCAGCATCTTCGCCTTTCATCCCTGCTGCCGACAGGGCCGCACTTCGCCGTGTACTTGACAAAAGCGCAAGGCATGGAGCCAGACAGCCTCCAAACAACAATTGCACCCCAACTGGGCGCACTCAACGGAACGTCAGACTAGGTTAGCAAAACGCCACAAGCCTGGTCAACGAAAATTCCTTCCAACGTTCCTGCGCGCAAAAGGGGCCTGTAAGGCGATTCATCGGCGCAAAGTTGCCATTCGAGAGCTTCGGCTGCCAAAATCCCCGGATACTTGTCCTATTCTCAATAGGTGCGGATGAAACAGCGTTTAATTCAAAGCCCCGGAGGTGAAATTGCCCTGCTCGACGAGATTCGCCAGCGGACATCGAGCCGGTCGCGCGGCGGTCTGAGTCTGGGCATCGGCGACGATTGCGCCCTCCTGATGCCGCGAAAGGACGAAGAACTGGCGGTGACGACCGATCTGTCGATCGACGGACGGCACTTTCGCCTTGACTGGCATCAGCCGGAGTCAGTCGGTCATCGCGCCCTGGCGCGTGGTTTGAGCGACTTGGCCGCGATGGGCGCAGCCCCTGTTGCAGCCTTTCTCTCACTCGGCCTGCCCTCTCCGCTTACGGTCGCTACGGGTGGCCGCCGCAGTTGGGTACAACGCTTTCTGGACGGCTTGCTGGCTCTGGCTGATGCCTATAATGTTCCGCTGGCCGGCGGCGATCTGGCTGAATCCCCTGTGGTTATGGCCGACATCGTTCTTACCGGATCGGTTCCGCGCGGACGTGCCCTGCTCCGCTCCGGCGCTCGTCCTGGCGATCTGCTATATCTCACCGGTGCGCTGGGGGGAGCTGCGGCTGGTCTTGCCCGGCTCGGCGAATTGGCCTCGGCTGCACGTTCTAGCCCGCCCAAGATTCCCAAAAAGCTGGCGGCGCAGTTGGCTCCGCATCTCTACCCGCAGCCGCGCATCGCCCAGGGGCTTTGGCTTCAGCGCCGCGGTCAAGCCACCGCCGCTCTCGACATCAGCGACGGCCTCTCGACCGATCTGGCTCATCTCTGTGAGGAGTCGGGCGTTGCTGCCGAGGTTGATAGCTCGCTTCTGCCGCTGCATCCGGCCTCCAATCTGGCGCAGGCGCTGCATGGCGGTGAGGATTATGAACTGCTGTTTACCGCCCCCGCCTCCTCCCGCTTTCCGCGCTCGATCGCCGGAGTTCCCGTGACAAGAATTGGCCGCATCGTCAAAGCCCGCAGAGACATACCAGCGATCACGTTGATCACGCCCGAAGGCGCACAGCCGCTTGAAGCGCGCGGCTGGCAGCATTTTGCCTGAATCAGATCGATTGGACAGACATATCGTTGTTCATACAAAGAGAGTTTGGGCAATAGGTGACACAGATCACTGTCGATCCTTTGCCTCAGAGCCAATCATTCATCCTGTACAGTGAGTGCCCGCGCGCGTGGAGGCGTTTCTTGAGCCGTTCCAGATTGCCGAGGATGCGCAGGATTTCGCAGATCGTCTTCCTGCTGCTTTTTCTTGCGCTGCTGCTGTTTACTTCATTGAACCTCTTTATCGGCGGCGCAACCGAGATTCAGTTGCGCGCGCCGGTCCGGCTCTTCTTCGAGTGGGATCCGCTGGTGGCGCTGGTCAATGCGCTGGCCGGCCATGCGCTGTATCGCGGCTTGATATGGAGCCTGCTGATCCTGGCGCCGACGCTTTTTCTGGGGCGCTTCTTTTGCGGCTGGATCTGTCCGATGGGCACGCTGCAACACTTCGCAGGCAATCTTCCGAGCGAGGCCAAACGGGGCAAGCAGCGGATTGAGTCGAACCGCTACAAGCGCTGGCAGACGGGCAAGTACGTTGTGTTGATTGCCGGTCTGGTGGCCGCACTCTTCGGTTCGGCTGCGCTGGGCTGGATTGATCCCTTCAGTTTGCTGGTGCGCTCCTTTGGGTTGTCGATATTGCCGGCGATCAATGCCGCCGCGCGCGCCCTGTTGACGCCGCTCGAAAGCAGTCACGTGGCGGCAATTCATGTGACCGGGAAGACGCTGCATACGATTCTTCATTACACGGTGCTCGATCTGCGACAGCCGCACTACGAGCAAGGACTGATCTTCGGCATACTTTTCATTGCCATCCTTGCGGCCAGCTTGCGCGTGACGCGGCTATGGTGCAGGGCGATCTGTCCACTGGGCGCGCTTCTGGGCGCACTCTCGCGCTGGTCGATTCTGGGGCTGCACAAAGACGCCGCGAGTTGCAATAACTGCAACCGCTGCCTGCTCAACTGCCAGGGCGGAGACGATCCCATCGGCGGCGTGCCCTGGCGCAAGGCCGAGTGCCTGATGTGTATGAACTGTGTGGGAAGCTGCCCGCACGAGAGCCTCAACTTCCGCTTCTTCCGCAAAGAGAATGAGGTTGTATCACCGGATCTGGGGCGGCGCAGAGCGCTTGCGGGCGTTGCCGCAGGTGCGGCGATTGTGCCCTTGATGCGCGCCAATACCGGCCTGGGAAAAGGCCGCAACGAAAAGTTGATCCGTCCGCCGGGATCGCTCGACGAGCCGGAGTTTCTCTCGCGCTGCATTCGCTGCGGCGAGTGCATGAAGGTCTGCCCGAATATCGCGCTGCATCCGACACTCGATCAGGCCGGCCTGGAAGGATTATGGACGCCGACGCTGGTGCCGCGCATCGGTTATTGCGAGCCGAGTTGCGTGCTCTGCTCGGAGGTTTGCCCCACCGGCGCCATCTGGCAGATTACGCCGAAGGAAAAAGGCTGGGTGGTGGGCGTGGGCCAGCAGAGCCAGCCGATTCGCCTGGGGACGGCATTTTATGATCGCGGACGCTGTTTGCCGTGGGCCATGGCCATCGACTGCATCGTCTGCGAAGAGTGGTGCCCGGTTTC
>Ga0181520_10003767_pt1 | contig 26224 bp, 20 predicted proteins | sample PEATcosm2014_Bin_29_FD_132451 | JGI IMG/M metagenome (GOLD analysis project Ga0181520, IMG submission 132451) | Peatland microbial communities from MTU Mesocosm Facility, Houghton, MI, USA - PEATcosm2014_Bin02_30_metaG | ecosystem: Environmental > Terrestrial > Soil > Wetlands > Peat | place...
GTGAGACCGTGTTCGATCGCGCCAGCTCCGCTTCCGGTCGAGTTCAGCGTGAAGATAGCCGGAGCCGAGGGCGCGACCGCTGCCTCCAGCGAAGCCGTGCCTGCACTCGAAGTCACCTGAATCTGCGCCGTGCCCGCCGCTGTTTCGAACGGGATCTGGGCGTTGATCTGGATCGGAGAAACGTACAGCAGGGGCGCGGCCACCCCGTTCACAAAGACGCTCACATCCGAAAGCTTCAAAGGCAGAGGCGGCGCGGTTGCCGACGCGGGCGTCACGGCCAGCGCCGTCCCGAAGATGCTGAAGATTTCGCCCGGCGAGACCACGGTGCCATAGCTGGCCGCGTTGGTCACTCCAGCCAACGCGATGCTCGGCCCCGCTCCTTGCGGCGAGATCTTGGCCAGGAAAGCATCCAGACAGCCGCCGTCGGCGTTGGGGCAAAAGCTATATTGGAAGGCGTACTTGCTGGGGAAATCCGACGAACCGGTCGAACCCGCAACGTATGCGTTGCCGGCGCCGTCGGCCGCAATGGCGTAGCCGTTGTCGTTGCCGCTGCCTCCCAGGTAGGTGGAATATTCGAGAGCGCCGGTCTGGCCGTTCCAGGCCGCCACAAAGGCATTCGTAGTTCCGGCCAACGCCGATTGGATTGCGTTCACCGCCGGGAAATCGTTGGATGCGGTGGTGCCCGCGATGTAAGTGTTGCCCGCGGCGTCGGCAGCCACCGCGTAGGCTATGTCGCTGCCGCTTCCGCCCAGATAGGTCGAAAAAATCAAACCGGAGCCATCGCCCTTTAACTTAGTGGCAAAGGCATTCCCGGCGGCCCCTTGGAGCTTTGGCTGGGAAGCCTGGCTGAGCGGGAAATCCGTCGAATAGGTCCATCCCGTCAGATGCACGTTGCCGGCCGCATCGAGAGCGATCGCCTCAGGCCAGTCATCGCCGCTGCCGCCGAGATAGGTAGACCACACCAGGTGTGAACCCGTGGGATCGAGGACCGATACGAAGCCGTCCCGTTCTCCCGCGATGTGCGGCTGCATCGCGTTGGCAATGGGGAAATCGAAGGAGTCAGTCCAACCCGTGATATACGCTCGTCCGGCGCCGTCCACCGCGATTCCGTATCCGAGGTCCGACCCGCTTCCGCCGAGATACGTCGAGTAAACCAGCTTCGCTCCGCTGCCGTCCAACTTCATCGCGAAGGCATCCGGCTGGAAGCCATTGGCGGTGGCATAAATCGTTCCGGCCGAATCGGCCGCCAGCGCCAGGATTTCTTCCTGCGGCAGCCCCGTGGCCGGTGGCCCCCACGTCGCGCCGGAATCCCGGCTGACGAGAATGCCATAATCCGTGCCGGCCCAAACCGTGGTGTGGACCGCCGGGTCCACGAGGAGGCAGTTATCGGACACTAGATTGTTAAAGGGATTGGGGGGCAGACCGGGCCATTGCCCTTGCGTCCAGTGCGCGCCGCCGTCGGTGGTTCGGTAAGGCGCGAAATTAACCGGCGTTGTAGCGTACAGCGTCTGCGGATTGACCGGATCGATGACCAGCGCACCGATCTCGACGATTTGGTTGAAGCCATTGGTCATGGCAGTCCAGGTCACACCTCCATCCAGACTTTTCATGACACCGGAAGAGGTGGCAGCATAGAGAGTCATTGGGGTCTGCGGGTCCAAGACTACGCGGGTAACGTAGTAGGGGCTGTTCGGCGGCGCCGATAGGCCCGTGATGTTCCAGGTGGCGCCGGCGTCCGTACTCTTATAGAGCGCTGAGTAAGTGCTGTATACCGGTGAGTCAGTCGCCCCCGAGGACGCTGCGTATAGCGTAGCCGTGTTGAGCGGATCAATCGCGATGCTGGTCACGAATTCGTTGGCGCCCAATCCCGAGAGCGTCCAGTCCGCGCCGCCATCCGTGCTCTTATAGACTCCGTAGTCGGTTCCCAGGTAGAGGGTTTGGGAATTAGATGGATCGACGACGAGCGAACTGAGCAACAGATCGGGCCCCGGTAAAGAGCTCTGCGGTGGCAGCCCATTCTGAAGTGCCGTCCAGGTTGAACCTCCGTCCGTGCTCTTATAGAGCGCGTCCTGAAAACCAAAGTAAATCGTCTGGGGGTTCACGGGATCGGCCGCGATGATGCCAGCCGAGACGCCCGTCAGATTACCAGCCAAACCCTGCCAGCTCACTCCTGAGTCCGCCGATTTGAAAATGCTCGCTGCGGCCATGCTGCTCTGCAAGGCATTCACCACCGGCAAGGGGCCTCCCCACGATGTCCCGGTAGTGCCCGTCAGATACACAGCGCCCGTCGAGTCCACGGCCACCGCCGAGCTGGTAACCGGCAGGAAAGTCGCGTAAATCAGCGATGAGCCGTCCGCGCTGAGCTTGGCGACGTACGAACCGGGCAACTGCACCGTGTAACCGGCCAGCGGAGCCAGCTTGGGAAAATCGGTTCCGCTCGGAACCCCGGTAAGATATACGTTGCCCCCCTGGTCGACCGCCATTCCGGCCAGCGAATTCCACCCAATGCCGCCGAGGTAGGTCGAAAACAGAAGCGCGCTGCCGTCGCTGGTGAACTTCGAAACAAAAACGTAGGGGCACGGTTGGGGTGGCGGAGAGATCTCACATGCTCCGCCCGGGGATGCCGGCTGGAAGGCACCTGCGGTGGCAGGGAAATCCGTCGATGACGTCGTGCCGGCGACATAGATATGGCCCGCTCCATCCACCGCGACCGCGTTAGCCGAGTTCCCGGCGCTATCCCCGAGAAACGTGGAGAAGCTCAGCACCGGATCGATAGTCAGCGGGCGCGTGCGGTCGTATTCGCCCAACTTGAATCCGACGCCGTGGTCGCTGCCTAGCGTGAACGCGCCGCCAATCTCGCGCGTTGCGGCGCCGGACAACTGATAGACGCGCGGTTTGTGCTGCCGGATCTCGCGGCCGCCCACGCGGACGATGAGGTCGCCTTCCGCATCGATGCGCAGGTCTTGGGTGCCTTCGAAACGCAGACGGATCGCCGCCGGGTCGCCACCCGGCGCCACTACGAAATCGTATTCAAGCTGGCGGTCATTTCCATAAAAGACCAAGTCGATGCCGGGATAAATGCCCGGATATTTCACCCGTGCATAGTTCGGGATGTTAGTCCGCCAGTTATGCGGGTCTGAGCCTAATAGATAATTGCTTTTGCCGGGCTGCGGATCGATTCCGATCGGGGCAGCCGCATGGCGCGCACCGGCGGCCAAGATGCGCAGGGTACTGTCGGGATTGCCGTTTTCGCCCTCGAAAATGAGCGTCGCCGATTCTCGCGTGAGGAAAACGGCGGAATCGCCGCTCCGTGCCAGAAACTGGACCGAGGCGCCGGCCTGGCCGCGGTTTGGCTCGAAGTGCAGGGGAAGACTCGCGAATGCGAGTGAGCTGAATAGCAGCACTCCTGCGCAACCATGAGACACAACCGGGTCAATGCGACACATGCTCCCTCTTGTGACCGACTGGAAATCATGCCAATTAGCGTTGGCACTGAGAGGTTACTAGCAGTTCGATAACCAGCCAGAGCCGGGGCGGGGCTGGCCGCGAATGAATCTGCATCGGACCGCGCGCGCGGGCATCTCTACAAGTGTGAGGCTATCTACTCTGCTCCCCGGATTCCCTTTTCTTTCGAAACCGCTCTCCACGGCTTCCAGCATCCACGAATTCACCCTGAATTCCATCGACGGCCAGCCGGCCCCTTTGGTGCGATTCAAAGGCAACGTGATCCTGATCGTCAACGTGGCCAGCCGCTGTGGTTTTACGCCTCAATACGCAGGCTTGGAAGCTCTGTACAACAAATACAAGGACAATGGTTTGGTCATCCTGGGATTTCCCGCCAACAATTTCTTGTGGCAGGAGCCAGGGAGTAACGAAGCGATCCAGGCATTCTGCTCCACTAGGTACCACGTCACATTCCCCATGTTCGCTAAGGTTTCAGTAAAGGGAGCCAATAAGGCTCCCCTGTATCAGTTCCTTACCGACAAGACGGCCAATCCATCGACGGGCGGCGAGATTCGCTGGAACTTCACGAAGTTTCTGGTGGACAGGAACGGAAAGGTGATAGCTCGCTTCGGCTCCAAGGTGGCTCCTGAATCTCCCGAACTGATCGGTGCCATTGAAGCAGCGCTTGGGTAGAGCGGAATCGACGCTCTACCAGTCCGAATATGCCGTGCCGTCCAGGCCCTTCTTGTCCGAGCCGCTGTGCACGTCGAAGATGCCGGGTTCGGCCTGGTTGAGCGCCTGGCTGGCGTCTTCCATCACGATCTTCCAGCTCGAGTTGTCGCCGGTCATCGGGTCGATGGGCACATCCTTGAGATAGCCTTCGCTCACCAGGTCCTGCAACGCCTGCGGCGCCTTTTCCTTGTCGTAGGTGTAGTTGTCGATCACCGTGCGCAGCGTGAACAGGTTGTTGGCCAGCACGCTCTCCTTGGCGCGAATAATCGACTTCTGGTAGATCGGGATGGCCATGCTGATCAGGATCACGATGATCGTGATCACCACCATCAGCTCGACGAAGGTGAAGCCGCGGCTCCCGCGCCGCCCGCGCTCACCACTCCGAATATGCCGTTCCATCGGGCGCCTTCTGGTCGGTCTTGGTGTACACATCGAACACGTTCTGGCCGCCCCAACTATTCGACTTGGGATCGTCCTGATCGCTGCGCAGGCCCCATTCGGTTGTGTTGGTGAACGGGTCGCGCGGAATGCGGCGCAGCAGTTTGATTTTCTTATCGTCGGCGGAACTGCCGAGTTTGACTCCCTCCACCAGCGACTCCAGCGTCTCGGGCCAGCAGTTGGTGTCCTGCCTGTGCGGTCCGAAAAACCCCAAGTCGCAGTAGTCTTTGTACTTGTCGATGGCCAGGCGCATGTCGTCGAGCGCATACCGCAACGCGCGCTCGCGCTGTGCCCGCACCTTGGCGCGCGCCAGCGGCACCGCCATGCTGGTGAGGATCAGCATGATGGTGAAGGCCACGATCAGCTCCACCAGCGTCAATCCGCTTTGTCTCCGCCGCCGCATAGCGCCTCTCACTTTACCGTGACGGTGAGCTGCGGGCTGCCGGTATGAATGACGCTGCCGCGGGCATTCTTCACCGCCAGGGATTGAATGGTGACGGTGCCGCTGCCGGCGGCCACCGCCTGAAAGTCGAGCGTGACCAGCGTGCCCGAGGCCGCCGTCACACCGGGGTTGTCCGGGATCACGTTGAGAATCACGCTGGCCGCTCCGCGCTCGTTCTGAATGTTCTTGTTGAATACCGGTTTCTGGCCCGCGGAAGAAAGCAGGCCGCCCAGCGTGATGTCATTCAGGTGCAGCAGCTTCGGGTCGAACTCGAAAATCATCGGCGCGGAAGCCACGTCCAACCCGTTATCGAGCGCCACGGCCACCGTGAAAGTACCGCCGGCCGCCGCATCCACGTGCCCAGGCTTGAAGTATACCCGTGTCGGGCCGTTGAATTCGGCCGTCGGAGAGCCGCCGGTGGGCGGAGGCTCGGCACCGGGCGCGAACGGCGGCGCAGTCGCCGGCGGCAGACCCGCGGACGGCGGAACCGGCAACGGGTTGCCGACCGCCGGCGCGGTTGCCGGAGGCGCCGGGCTCGGCGGGGGCGGAGGCTGCATCTCGGCCACCGACGGCGCCTGCGCGGCGGGGCTCTCCTGCGGCCGCGGCGCGCGGGTGAGATGAGTGATGGTGGTGGTGCCCACGGCGATGGTGCGCAGGTTCTCCGCGGTGATTTCCGGCTGACGGATTACATGCGGAATCACCACGATCATCAGTTCGTCGCGGTTGTGGTTGATGCTCGACCCCTTGAACAGGTTGCCCAGCAGCGGAATGCTCGCCAGTCCCGGAATTCCGGTGACCGTTTTGTCGTCTTCGGTATTGATCAGTCCCCCCAGCAGCCCCACTTCACCCTCTCGCATGCGGATGTCGTGCTGCACTTTGCGCTGGCCGATCACCGGCTGGCTGATGCCCCCCACGTTGACGTAACTGGCGACCGTCGAGATATCCAGGTCGATGTGCATGGTGACGTCGCCGTTCGAATGCACGCGCGGCGTGATTTCCACGTTCACACCCACGTCCTGGTACGTGAACTGCGTGTTCACCAGCGGATTGACGCCTACTCCGGCCACGCCCGGCTGGAAGCTGCCGGTGGCAATCGGTTCCTTCTCGCCGATCTTCAGCGTCGCTTTGACATTGTCCACGCTCCGCAGTTGCGGCGCTTGCAGAATCTTCGATCCCGCGTCGCTCAACGCGGCCTGCAGCAGCGCGCTGGGCAGCGTGGTGGCAAAGTCCGAATTGCCAATGTGGGAAAGCTGGTTGAGCGGAACCATAGTACCCGTCGTGCTGCTGCCGGTAGTCCCCGTGGTGCCGGTGGTGCCAGTCGTGCCGGTGACAGTGGTGCCTGTGGTGCCAGTGGTGCCGGTAGTGCCGCTGCTCTGCACCTGGATGCTGGAGCGCGGGTTGAAGGTCAGCGGCAGGTTCAGACCGGTGGAGGCGATCGCCGCGGTGACCTGCTTGCTGAAGGTGGTGCTGGCTTCGATCACCATCAGATCCACCACCACTTCGGCCTTGGGTTTATCGACGTCGTTGATGATCTTCTCCGCCAGTTCCACCTTGTCCGCCTCGCCGCGCGCGATGATGGCATTTTGCCCCTTATATTGGGCGACCTTTTGCAGATCGGCCACGGTGCGGAGTAAGGTCACAACTTCGTTCAGCTCGGCGTCGCTTTGAATATTCTGCAGGTAGAAGACCTTGACCACCTGCTCTTCGTAGTCGCGCCGCTTGTTGGGGTTCTCATTGGTGACGAAAATCGTGTTGGCCGAAATCGGCTTCCAGAACGATTTCGTGAGCACCGCCAGATAATCCAGCGCCTGCTCGATGGTGGAATCGTTCAGTTCCACGTTGAACCCGTCCTTCGCCGGGTTCTGGTATTCGGGATCCCACAGCAGATTGATGCCCGCGTACTTGGCCACGGTGTCGAACAGGACCTTGGTCTTGTTGTTCATCTTCAGGTTGATGGGCTGCGGATTGAGCGGCTTCAGCTCGGGCACGCCCATCAGCCGGCCCAGCCGGCCCTGTTCCTGCTGATTGTATTCCTGCACCGGGGTCAGGGCGCGCTCCGCCGCCGGCGCTTCTTTGCCGGTGACTGCCTGGCGCTTGCGTTCGCGCTCCAGCATCTGCCGCGTGAGATCGACTTCCTGAGCGGCGATGGCCGAGCCCGGGTTGATGCCGTACGCCTTCTGGAACTCCGCCAGGCTCTCGTCCAGTTGCCCCTGGCCGCGCAAACGCAAGCCCTTGTCGACGTGCACCTGCGCGCACTGGAAGCGGGCTTTTTCGGCGGCCATCTGGTAGGTCAGTTCGGCCGGGTCTTCGGAAAGCGCCTTCTCGTAAGAGGCCAGCGCCGCGTCCCAGTCTTTCTTGCCCTCTGCGATCCGGCCCTCTGCCAGATACTTGTCGCCCTTGCGGGTTTTGGCTTCCAGAGGAGCCAGCGGCGCAAGCATCGCGGCGGCCAGCCAGACTGCGGTTAAACGATTGAAAAAACGCATGTTCCTGCTTCCGTCAGGCTACTCGCGAACCCTATGCTAAGATGAAGTCGCACTTCGCGATCCGGGTGTATCTAAAAGCATTGACGCGCTTGGGGCTCGCGGCGTGGAGAACAAAATTGGCGGACGAGAAAGAGCGCTTCAAGATCCTCAGCGATAACCGGCAGGCGCACCACAACTACTTCCTGATGGATCGCTTCGAGGCCGGCATGGTGCTCACGGGGACCGAAGTCAAGGCCGCCAAGGACGGCAAAGTTCAGCTTAAGGACGCGTACGGAGCGGTAATCGCCAATGAAGCGTGGCTGCTGAACGCGCACATCAGCCAGTATTCGCACGGTAACCGCGAAAACCATCCCCCCGTTCGCAACCGCAAGCTGCTGCTGCACCGGCGCGAAATCGACAAACTGCTGGGCATCACGCGGGAAAAAGGCCTGGCCCTGATTCCCACCAAGATCTATCTCAAGCAAGGCCGCATCAAGTGCGAATTGGCGGTGGCCAAAGGCAAGAAGCTGCACGATAAGCGCGAAACCGAGCGAGCCCGCACCGCCGAAGCCGAAGCCCGCGCCGAGATGCGCCGTCGCGCGTAAAGCCGGCGCCCAAAAAGCGCAAAATCGATCAAGCCCTTCCGCGCTCGCTCGCTTACACTCTGGGTTGGGAGGTGCGCCACGATGAAGGCATCCACCGAGCAGGATTACTACGAGCGGATCGTCCGCACGCTGGTATTCATCCAGGGGCATCTGGACGATGACCTGGAACCGGACCAGGTCGCCGCCGTGGCGGCCTTTTCGCAATTCCACTTTGCGCGCATTTTCCGCGGCCTCGTCGGTGAAACGCTGAAGGAGTACATCCGGCGGCTGCGCTTGGAGCGCGCGGCCCGAAACCTCAAGCAGCGCGACGAGCCCGTCACTCAACTTGCATTCGAAGCCGGGTTCGAAACTCACGAATCCTTCACGAGGGCATTTGGAGCCATGTTTGGCATACCACCTTCCGCTTACCGTGCCGCACACAAGCCCGCCCCAGAGACGGCTTCCGGCACTCACATAGACGATGTGGCGGGTTACCATCCGCCGGACTACGGAGACGTCCCGCCGCCGGAAGTCAAGGAACTGGCGCCGGTGCGGGTGGTTTTCCTGCGCCACGTCGGTCCGTACAGCCAGGTCGGCGCCACCTGGGGCCGGCTGATGGCCTGGGCCGGCATGCGGGGCCTGCTGGGGCCCGGCATGAAGATGCTCGGCATCGTTCACGACGATCCGGATGTGACGCCGGAAGACAAGGTCCGCTATGACGCCGCGGTGGCCGTGAGCCGCCCGGTCTCTCCCGAGGGCGAGTTCGGCGTGATGGAATTGCCCGGCGGCCGTTACGCGGTGGCCACCCATCGCGGACCCTACGAGGGCCTGGGGAAAGCCTACCAGCGCATCTACGGCGCGTGGCTGCCCAAGAGCGGATGTGAGCTGCGCGATGCGCCCGCCTTCGAGCAGTACCTCAACTCACCGCAGAACACCAAGCCGGAAGATCTGCTGACCCTGATTCACGTGCCCCTCGCGGGCTGAACGGGAAGCCTACTGGGATTCCAGGTCGAGAGCGAATGCCAACGCGCTCTTCAGTGTCATCATCACGTCTCCTGGAAGTCGGCCGAGTCTGCGTTCAAGCCTTGCAGTTGGTATTGAGCCAAGTCCTTGAACATTGGCCACCGAGTCCCGGTCAAGGAACGGAAATCGCGGCAGAGGCACTTCGTAAGGGCTGAACCGATGCTGGGTGGTGAGCGGTACGTAGAGCACGAGCGCGCGGGGCGGGCTGGAATCCTGGCGCGATACAATCACGACTGGCCGCATTTTCGCGGCGAGCCCCAGGTCGGTCAACCAAACCTCACCTGGTTGCGGGCTCATCGAGAATGACTAGAACCTCTTGTTCTACAGCGCGCGACCGCATCAGATCGAGAACGTCTTGGTCGGCGAGGTCGATTACTTCTGTTACGCGCTCTCGCACCTGAGCGGCCGTCTCCGGTTTCCATTCGCGTAGCTTAGCGTCGAGCCTCTCCACCAAAGCATCCACAGCGACAGTCCTCCTTCTTATTTTAGTTTAGCTCTGCGGGCGTCGCGTTGCCGCGAGGCGTCTGCCGATCTAGAGAAGGCTTGAGATTTGCGAATTTCTTGCGCTTTCCAGACTGCCAATCCACATACTCTGTCGAGTCCGCAGTGGCCCAGAATTTCCGCTCCTCGTCTTGGTTCTTGAATTCAGGAAGCTTCTTTCTCATATCTCTGATAGGTCTCCGCTCCGTTCCCCGCTACCCGCGCGGCGCCATCGCCAGACCGGCGGCGCCGACGATGCCGGATTTATCGGCCACCTGCTGCTCGACCAGCGGGACCTCGCGGCCCAACAGCCCGCGCGAGCGCTCCCACACGGCGTCCCGCAAGGGGGCCAGCAAATCCGCGCCGGCATTGGCGAGGTGGCCGCCGATGATCACGATCTCGGGGTCGAAGGCATGCAGCAAGCCGGCCAGTGCGGCGGCGAGTTTCCCGATGGCGTCCAGGACGATGGTGGAGGCGAGTTCATCGCCTTCGCGTGCGGCTTGAAAAACCGTGCGGCAGTTGACCAGTTGCGGCTGCTGCCGAAACAGGAGCGTGAGGCTGGAAGCGCAACCGCGGTGCACGGCGGACCAAGCCTGCGCCTCGATGGCGCGGGCGGAAAACACGGTTTCCAGGCAGCCCCGATTGCCGCAGGCGCATGGCGCACCATTCGGCTCCACGGTAATATGGCCCAGGTTGCCGGCCAGACCGGTGTGGCCGCGCAGCAGATGGCCTCCCGCGAGCACGGCGCCGCCTACTCCGCGGCCGAGCGTGAGCATGATGACGTTCTCGTGGCCGCGCGCGGCACCCCACGCCATCTCGCCGGCCAGCGCCACGCGGGCGTCGTTATCGGCGAACACCGGCACCTCGGGCGGCAGGCCCACCAGGTCGCTAAGCCGCAGGCCTTCCAGGAAATGTAAGGTCCCAGGCAGCAGTTCGACACGCGTACTATCCGGATCGATCACGCCTTTGCAGCCGACGCCGACCGCAGCGGGGTCTGCGGTTGCCTCCACCAGCCACTCGATCGCATCGTGCAGCCAAGGGAGCAACGAATCCAGGTCGCCTGGCGTCTCGATGGTGCGCGACGCGAGGATGGCGCCCGCTTCGTCGACCATTCCAGCCTTGATCTGCGCTCCGCCGATATCGATTCCCAGGACCACCATGCGTGCTTTCTAATATACGCCAGCCGCCGCCGCGGCAACCATCCGTCACAGTTTCGGATTGAAATCCAACACCTTCACCAGAAACGCCCAGCGGTCGGCAAATTCGTCAATGGTTTTCGACGTCGGAGTGCCGGCGCCGTGGCCGGCGCGCGTCTCGATGCGGATCAGGATCGGAGCCGCGCCTTGCTGCGACTCTTGCATGGTGGCCGCGTATTTGAAGCTGTGGCCGGGCACTACCCGGTCGTCGTGATCGGAAGTGGTGATCAGCGCGGCCGGATACTTGGCCTTGCGGATGTTGTGCAGCGGCGAGTAGGCCAGCAGCGTTTTGAAATCCTCCGGATCGTCCGGCGATCCGTACTCGCCCACCCACCCGACGCCGGCCGTGAACTTGTGAAAGCGCAGCATGTCCATCACGCCGACGGCGGGCATGGCCGCGCCAAACAGGTCGGGGCGCTGGTTCATGCACGCGCCCACCAGCAGGCCCCCGTTGCTGCCGCCGAAAATCGCCAGCTTGGGCGTCGACGTGTAGCGATTGTGAATCAGCCATTCGGCGGCCGCGATGAAATCGTCGAACACGTTTTGCTTGTTGTGCCGCGCGCCGGCCAGGTGCCAGGCTTCGCCGTATTCGGAGCCGCCGCGCAGGTTAGGCGCCGCCCACACGCCGCCCATTTCCAGCCATTCGATCAGCGAGGGGCTGAACGACGGGGTGATGGCAAGGTTGAACCCCCCGTAGCCATAAAGGATGGTGGGGTTCCGGCCGTCGAGGGGCATGCCTTTGCGGTGCACCACGAACATCGAAACCTGGGTGCCGTCTTTCGATGGATAGAGGACCTGATCGGTCTGATACTGGCCGGCATCGAAGCTGAGCTTGCTGCTGCGCAGCAGTGTACTGCGGCCGGTGCGCAGATCGAGGCGGTAGAGAGCGGCCGGCGAGGTGAAGGTGACGAAGCTGTAAAACAGCTCGTTCGAATCCGGCTGGGCGGGAGACCAGTTGGCGGCGCCTATGCCATCGAAGGCGACGTCGCCGGTGGTCTTGGTCTCGAGTGAGTAGATGACCGCCCGCGCGTGAGCGTTGTGCAAATACGAAAGCAGCAAGCGGCCACCCGCGAGACAGGCGTGGTCCAGGCTGTCGGGCTGCCCGGCCACCACTTCCTCCCAGCGCTCGCGGCCGGGCCGGCTGAGATCGATGGCGATGATACGGCCGTTTGGCGCCCCATCCGTGGTGCGCAGGTAGATGCGGCTGCCCTGGCTGCCGGCGTAATCATAGAGGCCTTTGGGGTCGGGCGTGAGCAGGGCCATCTGCGGGCTGGCGGCGGAGAGGTCCTCGAAGTACAGCATGTTGCGGGAGCTGTCCTGGGGCAGATCCACGTGGACGATCAGCCAGCGCCCGTCCGCGGTGAGCACGGGGCCGAGCCCGCTGTCGGCGTGCGCCGGATCTTCGTAAACAAACCGGTCCCGCTCGGCCGCCTCGCCCACGCGGTGCAGCATCACCTGCGGATTGCGGTTGACCGCGGTCAGGAGCTGGCCCTCCGGCGGCTTGGGATAGCGGACGTAATAGAAGGCGCGGTTATCCGCGGTCCAGGCGGGAGCGGCATCCTTGGTCCACTGCAACACCTCGGGCAGGTCCTGGCCCGTCTCGACGTTGCGGATGCGCCATTCGCACCAGTCCGAGCCGGCCTGCGCGGTGCCGAATGCCAGCAGGCCGCCATCGCGGCTGGGAGCGAGGCCGCACAGCGCCGCCGTGCCATCCTTGCGGAACGTATTGGGATCGAGCAGCATTTTAGGCTGGTTCCCCTGGGCATCCATCGTGTACAGCACCGCTTGATTCTGGAGGCCGCTGTTGCGCAGCAGAAAGTAATGGTTGCCGGCGGAGAATGCACCGGCATAGCTCCAGATGAAGCCGCGCGAAAAATTGGCGAGCGCGGCGGCGGGAAAACGCTCGTAATCGAACAACTGGGTGAGGCGCCGCTGGATCGAGTCCCGCTGCGGAATGGCGGCCAGCCACTGGTTGGTCAACTTCACTTCGGCTTCGATCCACGCGCGCGTCGCGGGGTTGTCCGGATCTTCCAGCGTGCGGTAGGGATCGGCGATCTGGCGGCCGTGGTAATCGTCAACCTGTTTGGTGCGCGGGGCAGCCGGGTACACCAGAGTCGAGGCGCTTTCGGCCAGCACCACGCACAAGCCGGCTACCGCGGCCAGCGCGGCGAGTGTCTTTCCGGTAAGAAGATCTCTGAGCATCGAGTTCAGTGTACACCCGGTGCCGCGCGGCTCTGCGGCGGGCTGATCGCCCGTGATCCGTGCGCAGGGGGGAGGCCGGGAACTGCGGCTTGGGATCAAAGCAATTCGATGAACTCGCCGACCGAAAGGTTGGCATCTCGAACAATGGCGCGTAGCAGTGGTTCCTTGATGGTCCGGCCAGGATGGACAGGCACCACGGTTCGCGCCTTCGTCTCAGGGTGAATCATCACCAGGTGGCTTCCCCTTTGCCGGTCCTCGACGAATCCGGCGCGCTTAAGCGCCCGGACCACCTTCCGCGCAGTGACGGACGGAAGCTTGGCCATAAATCAAACGGGAACAGAGGCCGGAACTGTCACCCTCCCCTGAAATGATGGGCCCTCCTCGGGAATTGCCTCTCCGTGGGCCGCCAAGCTCTCCAAGTACAAGGCGATGGCGTCCTTGACGTTTCGCTCCGTCTCTTCCAGGGTTTCACCCTGAGTGTGACAACCCGGCAAAGCTGGAACAAACGCCACGTAGCCGCCTTCTGCCGCTTGTTCGTAGAACACCGAATAAGAGAAGGCTTTGGAGACCCTGCTCTTCATCACCTCTCATTGTAAAAGGTCCGCATCGAATCGGCAAAGTAGCCGGGGCGCATGCGCCGCGGGTCCCCCCGGAAACAAAGGCTAGCGCCCGGCCTTGCTTGCGCGCAGCCCGCCGATGCCCAATCCTATTCCCATGGCGAGGTTTCCAAGGCCAAGCGCTGTGAGACCGCCGGAGATACACCAGATCCCAACCAGAATGCCCAGCACCGCAAATCCGCACCGGAACGCCCGTGCGCGTCGAGGCTCGCCGGTGTCGGGCTTGGTTCCGTACTCGAACATACTGGCGAATCGAGTATATCAAACGCCTTACAGCGAATTCAGGTACGCGATCAGGTCACCCATTTGCTGGGCGGTGAAGCGGGGCCAGGCGAGGTTGCGCTGGTTCATGGTATCGAGCATGCGCGGGCCGTGCTCCCAGAGCGCGGACAGCATGGTGATATCGGAATAGGCGTCCTTGCCCTTGTCCTTATCCTTGCTCAGTGGCGGCGCGCCGGCGGAGGGGTCGTTGTGGCAGGTGGCGCAGTTCTTTTCGGCAAACACTTTCTTGCCGCGTTCCGCGTTGCCATCGCCGCGGAAATACTGCTTGGCCCAGATGTAGCCGGTGATCTGGCGCATTTCCTCCTGGGAAAGCTGGGGCGGCGGATTCTTCATGCTCGGCTGGTGGTTCCACATGTCGACCGCGATTTCGGTCAGGGTCTGGTTGTGGAGGCGTGTCTCCAGCGCCAGCTTGCCGACGTGGCAGCCGGCGCAACTCTTGGACTGAAACAACGCCGGGCCGGCATCGGTGGGCGCGAACAGGAAATTGTGCGCCAGGGCCTTGGTCTCCGGCAGGTTTTGCAGGTAGACCAGGATGTCGGTGAGCTCCTGAGCGGTGAGGTCGCCCCAGGCTAGCTTCTGTTTGGTGAAGGCTTCGCGCATGGCGGGGCCGTGGTTCCACATCTGCTGTGCCAGCACCACCGGGTCGGCGAGCGATTCCCACTGGGTCACCGGCGGTGCGACGGGGTTGGGCGACCTGGTGATGCCGTGGCAGGAGGCGCAATGCTTTTGGGTGAACTCCAGCTTGCCGCGGCCGGCGTCGCCCGGCTTTTCGAAATAGCGCGCGGACACGAAGTAAGCGAAAAGGTCGGCGGCCGATTCCCGGCTCAGCTCGGCCTTGACGATGCCCCGCTGCTTCATGCCGGCCCACATGTCGGGCGCGTGGTTCCACATCAGGCTCGCCATCGCGGTGGGCGTGTAGTCGCGGTCGATGCGCCGCCCCAGGTCAGGCGCCAGGTTCGCGCCGCGGCCCTTGACGTTGTGGCAGCGGATGCACTGCTCGGTTTCGAAAAGCTGCTCCCCGCGCCGCGCGTCGCCCAAAACCATATCGGCCGCCGGCGCGATCGATGCCAGAACAACCCCGGCGACTATCACTCGTACCATGGACATGACTGGTCTCCTATTGTGTCACCCTGAGGCCGGTGATGAAGGAATTCGTCCGGAATCCATCATACAGGTAAAACGACTGGCCGAAACCGTAATACTGCCATTCGGCGTTCCAGGATACTCGCTTGCACACGGGCACTGACACTCGGGCCAGCGGCTCGTAGTAGCGCGAAGGGGCGCTGCCGGAAGAAACGAACATCGATCCGCCCAGGGTCAGCTTGCCGTCCTTGATGCCCGGCAGCGCGAGGTTGATGGCCGTCGTGGCGGTGTGTGCGTTGTCACGATACTGGGAAACCGAGGGGCTGAGGAACGGCAGCGTGAGGTAGTCGATGTTGGAACTGAGCGTGGAGCGATCGTACTCGCCCATCACACTGATGCGCTTGGCCGCATCCGGCGTCCAGAAAATCGAGAGGGCGTTGTCGCGGCTTTGGAAACTGTAATTGATTCCCGGCGCCGGGTTCTGGTTGTTCAGCACCTGGAAATTGGCCTGCAACGAGAGCGCTTTGGCCACCTGGTAGCGCGCGCGCGCGCGGCCCTTCTTGTAATCGTTCAGGCTGGTGCGGAAGTAGATGTCGTCGCTCGAGGCGCCCTCGAAGTCGAGGTTGATGGTCAACTTGTCAAGCGCGTGATAGGTCAGGCCGCCGATGCCGGTGTTGCGTTTCAACTGGCCGCTGACGAAGGGCCCGGTCTGGCTGAGCTCGCCGGCCAGCGTCTCGGCATTGCCCCAAACATACCGCCAGCCGCCGTGCAGCGTAATCCGGTTGGTGACATCGTACAACACATCGATTTGCTGCTGGTTGTAATTGACATACTCGGTAAATGCGCTGGGCGTGAGAAGCGGAGCGGTCAGGGTTGCGGTGGCGTAGTTACCCGCAGTGAGCGCGGTGAGACCCTCCGGCGCGGCCGCATCGTGGTAGCGGTCCGTCATCAACGATTCGATCACCCGCAGGCGGCGGAGGGGCCGCAGCTCAAAACCAACATTGCCCGTGGTGTGCGGCTGGTTGTCGGTGCCGGTGCCCATCGTCGACTGGCTGCTGTAGAAAAGCAACTCGCTGATGTTGAGGAAATTGCCGTTGGCGACTTCCGAGAAGTGGATGTCCGTCTTGGGCTCGCTGTACAGGAACTGGCCGTAGACATCGAACCAGGAGGCCAGGTGAGAAGTGAACAGCACCTTGCTGTAAATGCTGTGGCCGCGAATGCCGTAGGCTTGCTGGAGGTTGCTCAGGCTGAGCGTCTGGCCGAAAATCGCCGCCGTGTTGTCGCCCGCAAGAAGAGTGGCGTCGGAGGCCTGGTCGTTATCCTTATAAGTTGTACCGCCCTCTTCCAGGGTGAGATGGAAACGGGAATATTCGATGCGCAGGCCGCCGCGGTAATTCTCGGTGCTGTCGGCGAGCAAGGTGGGCACGGCGTATTCGTTGTTCGAATCCTGCACCCAGGTTTCAATGCCGCGGCCGGAGCCGGCATTGTGGTCGAAGTCCAGGTAGGGAATGAAGTGCCCTCCGGGGAACAGGTCTAAACCGGCGCTGAGCGCGCGGCGATGGATATCGAACGACTGCTCGTCAACGCCGCCCGGCGCGCCCGGGTTGGCGAACGAAGGGACGGCGTTGAAGTACGCGATGTTGCGGTAGTCGAAACTGAGATCGTAGATGCGCTTCTTGCGGATGTCGGCGTGGGCCGTGCTGTAGGGATCGCCGCCCCAACCGTAGGCGCGCACGTCCAGTTCGTCAAAAAGGTGCGTGTTCGGATCGAGCAGGCTGAATTCCAGGCCGAATAGCTTGGGGCCTTGGCCCAGGTTGACCACGCTGCGGTATTCGTCCATGCTGCCGTGGACATCGGTCAGCCAGCGATAGCCGAAATCGATGCTGCCGTGAAAATTCTCGGCGGCGGTGGGAGCCGGGTTGTCGGCGGAAGCCTGCGCCGGCGCGGCGGTGGTGGCTTGAGCCTGGGCGGCCGGCGCGGCAGGAGCGGCTGGCGCGGCGCTCGCCGGCGGCTGATCCTGCGGCGGCGCTGTAGGTGGCGTTGTCTGCGCCAGTACCGGGACTATTAGGAGTAAGGCCAGTAGGAATCTCATTTGAGAAAATTCCGGTCCACATAGGACCCATGCACCTTCTGGTGACAGATGGTGCAGTTCTGGAAGCGCGGCTGGCGCATGTCGTGGAAGCCGGGCGGAATCGTGCCCATGGTTCCGTTGGCGGGAAGCGTCGGCTGCGCGAGGTTGGCGTGGCACTCCAGGCAGAGGAAGCCGACTTGCGCCCGCGTCAACATGCGCGGGTTGGCGGAACCGTGCGGCTGGTGGCAGGCGGTGCAGCCTTCCATGCGCACCGGGGCGTGCTCGTAACTGAACGGCCCGCGCTTATCGCCGTGGCATTTGAAGCAGCCCGGCTCATTGGAATCCACCGTCTGCATTGCATGCGGGAGCACGCTGCCGTGCGGATTGTGGCAATCCACGCACGACATGGCGCCTTCCGGCAGCTTATGTCTATAGGGGCGCAGGAAGCTGGCCCATACGTCGGTGTGGCAGGCGGCGCATTGGCGGTTGATGTCGGCCGGTTTGCGCGCCACCAGGCCATCGGGACCGTTCTTGTGGATGGCGTGGCAGCTTACGCAACTCACCTGGTTCTTGGCGTGGCTGCTGTTGATGCGGCCCACGTGGGTGGGCTGGCTGAGGTGGCAGGAAAGGCAGATGCGATCGGCCGCCGCCGCCGTCAGCTTGGCCGGCTGGCGAATGTCGGCGGCGTTCATCGAATCGGCGTGCTTGCTGCCGGGGCCGTGGCACGCTTCGCAGCCTTGCGTGGTGTGCCCGTATTTCTTGTCGGTCTCCACCAGGTGGTGTGGGTTCTTCTGAAACGCCTTGAAGATATCCTCGTGGCAGGTCTGGCAGGTTTCCGAGCCAACATAGGTAGCTGGCTTGTTATCCGCCGCTTTCGTTTCCTGGGCCGCGGGCTGGGGCGCCGGAGCGCCCGGTTTATCCTGAGCGCCCCTGGCTGCGATAGCGACCAGCGCCGCCCCCAGCAGGGCCAACCGCGCCTTGGAGGGCGGTCGCAACATAACGGTCATCTCCTATTTGCCGGCGTGAACTACATCTACATCATACGTTGCGCCGGTGGCGTGGCACACATCGCACGCCTCGCCGAGCTTCGGGTCGCTGTTCGATAGAGCGTGCGCCAGCGAGGCGGTATCGAAGTGGCATGCCGTGCAAGCCGAGGTGGTGGCGGGCGACGGATTCAGCAGGCCCTGCGGATCCGCCACCGCATTCTTGCCGATCGGGAACACGCCTTCGGAACTATTGACATGGCACATGTAACACTTGGCGGTATCGGCCACGCCGCCGGTGGGAGTCATAGCGGGATAGAGCACATGGCTGAAATCGTTGTGGCTCCCGCCGAAGCCCACGATAATGTAGCTCAAACCGGCCGAGCCCAGGGTCTGGCCAGTGTGAATCTTGTGGACCATCATGGCGAAGTTAATGCCCTGGTTCGGCAGCGCCTTATCGGCGGCGACCGTGGCGCTGGGCCGGGTCGGCGCGTCAGTCGCGTTGGAGTTGTGGCACAGTACGCACATTTCGATCTGGTTGCGGTTTTCGCCGTGCAGCGAAAGCTTGGTATGGCACTTGTCGCAATTGGCGATCGCAACCACGGTGCGGCGCGGCACCACCGGCGAGCCATCCACCGAGAAGTAGACCACCTTGTTGGTGGCTCCATACTCGGTGCTTTGTTCGGAGGCAGGGGCGTTGGGCAGGGTCAGCCCGCGGCGGCCTTCGATGCCGATGGCGTAGGTGCCGGTCGCGTTTGCCGGAATCACGGTAGTGAACGTATACGTGCAGTTACCGCTCGAATCGCATTGCGCGGTGGGTACCGGGTTTTCGGAAACGTAACCGGGCGTGGCGGGGGTACCGAGATTGGCCGTCCCGTAATCGGACGTTGTGCCGGCGAGCACCAGCGCGAGGCGGTTCTCACCGCCCGTCATGGTGGCCATCGAGATGCCGTTGCCGGCATTGTCCTTGATGGTGAAGCTGACGGTCGGCGCCTTGCCTGCAACACCGTTGGCGACAGTGCTAATGGCCAGATTGATGCCGGGCGCGCTGATGGATTCGGTGGGATTGGCGTGCGCCCCGGTGATCGAAAGGTCGAACTCCGAGCCGGAACTCGGGATGTGGCAACTGGTGCACTGCGTGTCGTCGGTCTGGATGACGCCGCCGTGATTGGCGCCGGTCGCGAAGTTGACGTTGTCATGGCAGGAGCCGCAAGCCGCCTGCGATGGCTGGGTCAGCCACAAAGTGGTCTGCGCCGCGCCGTTCTTGGGGTTGTGGCAGCTTCCGGCGCAGTTGCGCGGGTCGCCCGGATTGGAAGGATACACCACCGTCGAAAAGTCGACCGGCGCGTTCTGGTAGTTGTCGATCTGATACTTTCCGCCCGCCACGACGCTCGGCAACGAGGCGCCCATGTGAATCTTGTGGATGAAGACCTTCATATCGAGGGTGTTGCCGGTGTTGGGATCGGAGGTCTGCGGGGTGTGGCACATAATGCAAAGGTCCACGCCCTGGCGGGATCCGCCATGAAAGGCCAGCAGATCGTGGCAACTGTTGCAGTCGGAGGTGCGCACAACGTCGCGCGGCAAGGTGGAGGCGGTGCCGTTGGGAACCCAATCGAAGGTCACCGAAGCGTAGTTGGTGCCCAAGCCAAACTGGGTCAGGTTGCGCGAGCCGTACAGTCCCACGCGATGGTCGGTGGTGCGGTCGTCGTTGCCGGGCACCTTGGTCTTGAAGGTGTACAGATACTCGCCCATGGCGACCGTGCTCAGCGTGCCGGTGGTGCTCGATTCGCCGGACGCCTGCGTGGCCGTGTTGCCGCCGGTAGCGGCGGTCGCGGTGCGGGTGATATAGGAAACAAACTGAGCTTGTCCCCGCGGAATGCTGGCCAGCAGGAAACTGGTCGAAATCGTGCCAGGCGTCACGACACCGGTCGCGTCGAGAGCGGCCCCGTTGGGATCGGTGGTCTTGAAATCGACGCTCACCGTGCCGTCCACCGCAATCGTGGCGGAGACAACCTTATATAAGAGGCCGGGCTGGACCCATGCCACCAACTGCGGGCTGGCTACGTTGGCTTTGTCATTCCGCGGGAAGATGGTTTTTCTCTCCGCGCTCAGGAAAGCGACCGATCCGGCGATCAGTCCCAGCGCCACCACGTAACGCCCTCTGGCGAAAACCGGCTTAGGAATCCGCATGCTGTTCTCCCAAAAATTCAATTCCTTGTTTCAGCCGCATCTCCGCGGCCGGAGACCGCCCGGCCGCGGAGATGCCACAAATCAAACTCTTACTTTCCGGCGTGAACGACGTCGACGTCGAAGGCCTGGCCGGTTGCATGACAAACGTCGCAGGTCTCACCGAACTTGGGGTCGGTCTGCGATACTGCGTGCGCGAAGTCGGAAGTTTTCAAGTGGCAGGCGGTGCAGGCCGAGGTGGTGGCGGGCGCCGGATTGAGCAAACCCTCCGGATCGGTGACCGCGTTCTTACCCTCGGGGAAGACGCCTTCCGAACCGCCGGTATGGCACATGGAACAATCGGTGGTGTCGTGCACCGAGCCGGTCGGGCTCATGGCCGGATAGCGGACGCCGGTGTTGGGAACCGCAGCCGGCACGGAGGCGAACGCAGCGCCAAAATCGCTGACAGCGCCGCCGTGGCCGATCACGATGTAGTCCTGGTTGAAGCTGCTCTCCAGATTCATGCCGGTATGGATCTTGTGCACCATCAGGGCGAAGTTGATGGCCTGATTGGGCAGGCTCTTGTATGCCGCAACCGTGGAGGTGGGCCGCGTAGTGTAATCGGTGTTGCTGGGATTGTGGCAGATCACGCAGTACTCGGTGTTATTGCGCAAGGAGCCGTGCAGTTCCAGGTCGGAGTGGCACTTGTTATTGCAGTTGGCCAGCGCCACCACGGTGCGCCGCGGCGCCACGGGAGTGCCGTCCACGGAGAAGTAAATCACCTGGTTCTTGCCGCTGTATTCGGCGGTCTGCTGGGTGGTGTCGCCCTTGAGGAGAGTGATGCTCATGCGCCCCTCGATGCCGATGGCGTAGGTACCTGTAGCCGCGGCCGGAACCGCGTGAGTAAAGGTATAGGTGCAAGTACCGGCGCTGGTGCACTGAGCGGCCGTCATGATGCTTTCGGTCACGTAACCAGGAGTCGTGGTGACATCCGAGCCGAAGCTGGTGGGTAAGCCGTAATCGGTGGTCGGCCCCGCCATGGTCAACGACAGCGACCCGGAGTTCGCCGAGAAAGTGCTCATCGGAATCGGATTGCCGCTGTTGTCCTTGACCGTGAAGGTAACGGTCGGCTTCTGTCCCGCGCCGCCGTTCGCCACGCTGACCAGGGTGAAGTTGATGCCCGGAACACCCGGCGCATAAGCCGGAATGGTGTGGCCGCCGATGATGGACGCGTCGAACGGCAGCTCGCCCTGCTTGATGTGACAGGTGGCGCACTCGCTATCGTCCGGCTGCGGTCCGCCGGCGTGGTTGAGGCCGGTCGCGAAATTGTCCGCGTCATGGCAGGCGCCGCAGGCGGCAGCGCCGGGATTGCTGTACCAGTTATTGGCCTGGGTGGCGCCGGTGGTCGACTCGTGGCAGAAGGTGCAGCGCCGCGGATCGGAGGGGAGCACCACTGTGGACCAGTCGGTCGAGCCGAGTTTGTATGACCCTCCCGCCTGCACACTGGGTAACTGGCTGCCCATGTGAATCTTGTGGATCATCACCGGGAAGTCGGCGGTATTGCCGTTGGCGTCGTTGGTCTGCGGTTGGTGACAGATGATGCACAGGCCCACGCTGCGTCGCGATCCACCGTGGAAGGCAAGCTGATCATGGCACTTGTCGCAAGAGGCTGTGCGCACGATGTCGCGCGTCACCGTCACCGCGGAGCCGTTGGGGACGAAGTCGAAGTAAGTGTCGGCGTAGCTGGTGCCCAGACTCCACTGCGTGAGGTTGCGAGATCCGTAAATGCCGATGCGGTGCGTCGCGGTTGCATCGAAACCAGCCGGAGCCTTAGTCGCATAGGTGTAAACATATTCGCCCAAGGCCACCGTCGCCAGCGTGCCACCGGAATCGCCGCCAGCTCTGCTGACGGTGACGCCGTTGGTGGTGCTGGAACTAACGATGTAATCGGTAAATTGCGTCTTGCCCTTGGGAATATATGCAATCAGATATCGCGGGCTCACCGCGCCCGGCGTCTGCACGCCCGCCACATCCAGCGGCGCGCTGGTGGGATCGGCAATCTTGAAATCGACGCTGATGGTGCCATCGGCGGCGATCTTAGCCGACACCACCGTAAACGTCAGGCCCGGCTGAATGTATTCAATCACCTTCGGGTCGGCGTAATGCGCAACATCGTGCACGCCAAACACGTTCTTGTTTACGTCTCCGTTCAACAACACGATCGAAGCGGCCAAAACTGCCAGGATCAGTGCGTAACGGCCAATCGCGAACACCGACGGAGGAATCCGCATGCTAGTTCTCCAAATCAAAACTCTCTCTGTATGTCAACAGCTCTTTCCGGACGGGAAGCGACCCACCGGACCACTATACGCAAGGAATACCAGGAGTAAGCAAAGCACCTACCCATCCAAACAGACTGAACGAATTGGCGACCTCAAAGTCTTTTATTATCTTTGTGCTGGATATTCCATCACAATGTTGGAAATTCCGTCTGCGACCTGACTGGGTGAAAAGACCGTGGCGATTGGGTGAAATCTCGCGGGTGGGTGCGCCAGCACGTGGCCTTTGGGTTGCCGCACCCCGGGACAGAAGCCCCACAAATCTGTGGTGGAGGGCCGAAAGGGCCCCTTAGGGAATCGCCTAGGATGAAGCATGTGGCGGCTGCGAAAGTGCCGGGATAGCCCGCCTTCACTTCCCAAAAGTAGATAGCGATATTTTTATCTTATTTACCGATAATTCGGCTTGATTTTCGATGGTTATACGGATTATTCTGGGTTTCTAGCCGGCTATAGTGCCGGGAAATACTAAAAAATTAGCAGGCCATGACCAACGCGATTATCCTCCCTCCCCCCTCGTCGCCCGAACGCAGCCGCTTGTTGTCGGTAGATCTGATCCGACGGCGGGCCCTCGAGCGTCTTTATCGCCGGCGGTTTGCGGTTGAAGAGCTGATTCGCTCGCTCGAGCAGTATCAGCTTGCCCGGGAGAATATCCCGGGCCAATGCATTAGCATGTGAGCCGCAGCTAGGTTGTCGTGAGTCCGCGATCGATCGCAAATTTGACCAAGCCCACCAGGTCGTGAACATTGAGTTTGCGAAACAGACTGGCGCGGTAAGTGTCCACGGTCTTGGGGCTGATGTCGAGTAATGTGGCGATATCCTTGGCGCGCAAGCCATTCACGAGCTGATGAAAGACCTCGAGTTCGCGGGGGCTGAGCGAAGCCAGCGGATTGTCGGCTGGTGTCTCTTGCGGTTGTGTGAAGAGTCCGGCGCCGCGCAGGAGGGGAGAAACGTAGACGCCTCCGTCGCGGACGAAGGTGACTGCGTCATGCAGATGGCGAGCCGGGCCATCCTTCAAGAGGTAGGCGTCGGCGCCGGCGCGCAGGGCTCGTCGAACAGTGTTCTCTTCGCGGCTGATGGAGAGGATGATGAGCTTGGCAGGGCAACCTCTGCTGCGCAACTGGCGCACGACTTCCGTTCCATCCATTCCCGGCATATGCAAGTCGAGGATGACGAAATCGGGCTGCAGGGTCTGCACCAGTTCCAGCGCTTCGGAGCCGTTGGAGCATTGCCCAAGCACTTGCATGCCCTGCGCCTCGCAGAGGGCGGCGAATCCCTCGCGCACGATGGCGTGATCGTCGGCCAAAACGACCGTCGTGGGGCGCAATTGGTCCATCTTTCTCCCTAGCGCTTGCGGCCTAATCCGGAACGGCAAAAGGCGCGGAAACCACCAGCTTCGTGCCGAGGGGCCCGCTTTCGAGCACCATTTTTCCACCAACCGCCGCAGCTTGTTCCCGGATGGACCGCAGTCCGATTCCGGTCCCGATCAAGGCGGGAGCGGCGACCAGCGCGGCGGTATCGATGCCGGGGCCATTGTCCCACACAGTGAGTTGGATGTGTTTGGCATCGACGGCCAGCGTCAAGCGAACACGGGTAGCGTGGGCGTGCTGGTCGATATTAGAAAAGGCCTCCTGCGCGGCGCGATAGAACAGCGCCTTGATTACCGGTTCGGTCCCGGCGGGCGGGGCGGTGAGGTCGAGTTCGGCCTGGTACCGTTGCGGGATGCCGCTAATCAGCCACAGTTGCTCCAGTGCGGCTTCCAGCGTGAGCCGCTGCCATTCGGGGGGATGCAGTCTTGCTCCGACGGCGCGTACCAGCGCCAGAGCTTCGGCGGCAGCGGTAGAGATGCGTCCCAGGGTCTGGCTGGCCGCGGATTCGCCGTCCGGCAATTGCGCCTCGGCCGTTTCCGCCTGGCGCAGGATGCTGACCAGCAATTGCCCGACCCCGGTGTGCAGCTCGCGTCCCAACCGGGCCCGCTCCTCCTCGATCAGCTCGATAACGGCGCGGGCGCCGCCGGTTTGCCGCCGCCGGGCGTGCGCCACCAGCCTGCGCGCGGTCTGTTCCAGGCGAGAGAAGCGGCGCAGATCATCGGCTTCAAGGCCGCGCGGGCCGGACACTTCGCCCAGGTCCTCCTGGCGGCCGATCAGATGTGCGCTGAGCAGCAGTCCATCCGTTGCGCCCGAGACGAGAGAAAGACAAATGCCGCGAGCGTGCCCAAGTGGCTGCCCCAAGGGTTTATCCGAGGCTGAAACGACGGTATCCGCCAAATTGTGGACTTCACCGAGCGCAGCGCGCGCGGTTGGGCTCATCCAGAGCACTTGACCGGCCTCGCTGCACTTGATCAGCATCGGAAATGAGGGCGGGTTCCGGCTGGCCGGCCACATGCCGCTGCCAGGCACGGCCAGAGGTCTCCTAATCCAAAGGACTCTCCCTAATAGAATCGCAAAAAGGACCTTTAGGTATCAATCCAGGTACGTACTTGGTACTGGGGTGACCAGGCAGAGAACTTGCAAGAGCTTGGGAAGAGGCATATAGGTGGAGGCTTTATCAGTAACCGCCGGCGAGGAGTAATACGAGGCTCCGTAGAGAAGAACCCAAAAACAACTTCTCGGTATTCTGATTTGGAGCCTGTTTCACTCCACCGATAGAGACAGGATGTCCGCTTTGATTTGTTCGTTCAGGTCGGCGGGTTCCGGCCGGAGTTCGCGGGCCATGGACAGGCGGACCAGGTGTTGTAGCTCCCCCAATTGGAGCCTGACCGCGCGCTCATAAATGCCGTTCGATATCCGGTCGAGTTGGCAATCCCGACGGCTTCTCATGCCAAACGATCCCGGAGCGGGTTGTGCATCCACGGGACGAAGCTCCGTGCACGCGGTAGATTGCTCTTCCGACGTTTCTAATGCGGGCTCGATGAGCAAGGCCACGCCTTGTACCCCCTTGTAATGAGCGAGTATACCACCATTGGGTGGTAGTCCTATACATACTTTATGCGTACTATTACCGTATACTATCGATAAACTACCGCCCTTTACTGTTTTGACCGAAACGGCGACCAATTGCACAATTGTGTGGGCTGCGACTGCCATTGGAGGACTAGGCCACGGGCGCGCCGAGCACTCAGCCACATAACTGCGCGACGCGAGGAATCGCGGGGCGAACTTGCTTGATCGCACTTCGCCCGGCGTCTTCAGGCGCGCGCGTCATCAGCCAGCGCCATAACCCGCATTAAGACTTTTTAGTTCACTTTCGACCGGCTTGCGTAGAAAATGAAACAAGTACACTGTGATCTTGCGTCGATATGCAGTAGGGGAGGCTGGCGATGAGGGACGCGCGATATATCGACATTCCCGGCAATGGAACTCACGAGCTGCCGCCGCTGTTGCTCAATGCGTTGGCGGATCACGCACCCTCCGAGGAAGCGCCCGACCTGGCTTCAGTGATGCCGGAAGCCGAGGACATGCTGGCGGCGAGCGATGCCACCGAGGAGGTCCTGGAGCGGCGCAAGTTCGAACTCGCCGTGCAACTGGCCGAACGGTACAAGGGGCTGCGCACCCAGTGGCAGTGGGGCGATTCGATTCTCGAATGGATCCGCCAATGCGAGATCACCTTCGAGGGCGCCGACGGATTGCGCCAGTTGCTGCATCCCGATGTGTGGCCGCATGCCAGCCGCTCGAGTTTCGTCA
>Ga0181520_10003768_pt1 | contig 26224 bp, 27 predicted proteins | sample PEATcosm2014_Bin_29_FD_132451 | JGI IMG/M metagenome (GOLD analysis project Ga0181520, IMG submission 132451) | Peatland microbial communities from MTU Mesocosm Facility, Houghton, MI, USA - PEATcosm2014_Bin02_30_metaG | ecosystem: Environmental > Terrestrial > Soil > Wetlands > Peat | place...
GAAATAAGCCTGCATTTCTTTGCGGACGTCTTCTTCGACATCCCGGATGAAATCAATACCCTGGTAAAAATAAACCTCTTTGCCTTTCATCACGCGGTGCTCCGCGTAGCGGCCGGAGGCATCGGCGATGGAACACATTTTCACCAAAAGGCTGGGGGTGGATTCGGAGGGAATCAGATTGATGCATTCCCGCTGCCGCCAGACGTTGTTCTTTTCGGTCTTTTTAACCAATTGCTCGATTTTTTTCTGAAATTCAGCCATCGTAATCTCCTGTCTGATATTGCCGAGGCAACTGATCAAAAGAACATTGATTCCTTGGAAAAAGATATTAGGGAATTAGAAAATAATTTACTTAATTATGAAAAACGACGGAGTAACTTGCTCGAAGCAATGGAATTGGGCGAATTTGGCAAAAATGAGATTCTTGACCGTTTGAACAATATCAAACATTTTCGAAGTGAAGATGAAATTAAGTTAGGGGACTTGAAGAAAACCAGAGACAATATATCAAGTTTGGCAAATGCAAAAATCAAGCTCAATCACTTATACAATAATGTGATGGACAATCTTCAAGATAGCACAATAGAAATAAAAGCAATGGCACTGGATGCCCTAGAAATAAGAGTCTATGCGAAGGGGAATGACGCCGTAGAGATTCAGGGCATCATTCCCCTCGAATTAGCCTCATCTACCACTGAACAAACATCGGCATCACAACATGGAGATAGTTGTCCGTCCCGACCGGCTTGATGACGCCGGGGCTGGAGGGATTGGTCGTTTCCAGCGTGACTTTCTGTTCTTTAACCACTCCGAGCACATCGGTGAGGTACTTGCCATTAAAAGCGATTTTTGCTTCCTGCCCTTCTACGGCGGCGTCAATTTCACCGATATCCTCGCCCAGTTCTTCCGATTTGGAGGAAATGACAATCTTGCCCGGCGCCAGTTCGCCGCCCGGGGTCATGATCAGGCGGACGATACCGCTGCCGTCGCGGGCAAAGATGGAAGCCATTTTACAGGCTCTGAGGAAATCCGCCACGGAGACGGTGGCGCGTCCCGCAAAACTCTGCGGAATCAACTGGGAATATTTGGGGAAAGTTCCCTGCACCAACTGCGAAACAAGCTGGGTTTTCTTCATGTGGAACATGACCTGGCTCTTATTGGGGTTGACTGTGATATCCACGGTTTCTTCATCGTCGGCGATGAGCCGGTTGAGTTCATTCAAAGTGCGCGAGGGGATAATGACTTCGGCCTTTTCTTTGACGTTGGAGGCCAGCGGCATCCGGTAAACTGCCAGGCGGAAACCGTCGGCGGCGGCCAGCGTGACCGCGTTACCTTCGAATTGCGCATCCACGCCGGTGAGTACCGGACGGGATTCCTCGGTGGCGGCGGCAAAAACAACCTGGTTGATGGCCTGTCTTAAGGTGGCCGTGTCGACTTTGGTTTTAATGCCTTCGTCAACTTTGGGGATGGGTGGGAAATCTGCGGCATCAACACCGCTGATACGCGCTTCGAAGCGGGCGCATCTTAATTCCAGCGTTTTACCGACTAATTTCATGTCCACTTTTTCCCCGGCGGGCAGCGAATTGACGAACTCGGTGAGCAAACGGGCCGGGACTGTGATCGAGCCTTCTTCCTCTACCTTGGCGCCAATCCAGTGGCTGATGGCCATTTCCAGATTGGTAGCCGCCAGTTTCAAGCGGGATTCGTCGGTGGAAAGTAATACGTTATTGGTAATCGGCAAAGTGGTGCGGGTGGCGACGGCCCGGCCAACGATGCCCAATCCCTTACTCAGGTTTTCCTGCAGACATGATAATTTCATCTTTATTTCCCCCCAAAGTAGTGTCGGTAGTTAGGTAGTATATAACAAATAAGAATTATGTACAAGAGGTTGTAAGGAAAAGCTTACAGCTGTCAGCACGCAGCTTTAACGGGCTGTGAAAAAATTGTTCACAAAGTACGCGTTATTCGGCCATTTTCAGGAGCAACTTTTTCGCTTTTTGAGCGGCGATGGCGCGGTGGCTGATTTGATTTTTGACATCGGCGGGTATTTCCGCCATTGTTTTACCGAATTCAGGCAGATAAAAAACCGGGTCGTAGCCGAAACCATTTGCACCGGATGTTTTAATGGTAATCGTTCCTTTGCATTCGCCGTCGCAGAACTGCACGGTGCCGTCGGGTTTGGCAATGGCAATTACACAATAGAAACGGGCAGAACGTTTTTCCGGCGGAACATCTTTCAATTTGGAAAGCAGGTAAGTGATGCGTTCGTCATTTGAGGCATTCTCGCCGGCGTAGCGCGCGGACAACACGCCCGGTGCGCCGTGGAGCGCGGCCACTTCAAGACCGGAGTCATCCGCCAGCGTCAGCAAACCATTTTGCACTGCCAGGACGCAAGCTTTGAGGCGGGCATTTTCCCGGTACGTGGCGCCGGTCTCCTCGACTGCCATGGTGATGCCCAGTTCTTTCGGTGTCACCAGGTCGAAAGGAATGCCTGCCAGCAGACTGCGGAACTCTTTGACTTTACCGGCGTTATTAGTAGCTAACAGTAATTTAGGACGCAAGGTTCAACCTCAACCGTTTTTATTTGCTGCTTTTCTTCGATTATACAGGGAGTTGCGGGACGAGACAATAAACCGCCGGTTTGCAGGCCGGAAATTGTTTGGCAGTGTTTCCAAGCGTAATCAAATATGATAAACTCAAGGCAGTCGGTCAGGAGTAAATGAAATGGTGGAATCGGAACAGCCCGAAGTCGGGGTAATTATTGTCGCCGCGGGAAAAAGTCAGCGGATGTCCGGCACGGATAAAATCTTTGCGCCGTTAGCCGGTCAGCCGGTTTTATTGCGCGTGCTGCAGCCGTTCATTGACTGCGAAAATGTCGACCGTATTGTAGTGGTGCTGAACAACCGGAATTACGATGAGGGCAAGGCGCTGATTATCGAACAGAACTGGGAAAAAGAAGTGGCGGTGTGCATCGGGGGCAGAAGACGGCAGGATTCCGTGCTCGCCGGATTAAAGTTGTTGGGTGACTGCGACCTGGTGGTGATTCAGGACGGCGCTCGACCGATGGTAACGGTCGGCCTGATTGAAGACGGCCTGGCCGCGGCCGAAGAAACCGGTGCTGCGGTGGCGGCGGTACCGGCGACGGATACGATTAAGACGGCGGATAAAGATATGATTGCCCGGGAGACGCTGCCGCGGGATAGTTTATGGCTCTGCCAGACCCCGCAGGTCTTTGACTATGATGTGCTGATAAAAGCCTACCGTAAAGCCACTGCAGAGGTTACCGACGACGCTCAAATTATTGAATTGACCGGCGGGAAAGTTAAGCTCTACATGGGAAGCTATGATAATATTAAAATAACCACCCCGGCTGATTTGGCGATGGCGGAAATGCTCTGGAAAAGGCGGAAAGCATAATATGCAGTTCGGCATCGGTTTTGATATCCATCCCCTGGTTGCGGGGCGCAAACTGGTGCTCGGCGGCGTGGAAATCCCTTTCGACCGCGGCCTGGACGGCTGGAGCGACGCCGATGTTTTAACCCATGCTGTCATTGACGCTTTATTGGGGGCGGCGGCGATGGGCGATATCGGGATGCATTTCCCGCCGGGCAAGCCGGAATATCAAAACGTCAGCAGTTTAAAATTGTTAGCGGAAATTAAGGTGAAGATGGCGGCCATCGGCTGGCAAATCAATAATATTGATGCCACGGTCATCACCGAAAAACCGCACCTCCGGGAATACATTGATACGATGCGGGAACGGCTGCAGCTGACGCTCGGAATCCCAATCGGACAGGTGAGTGTCAAAGCCAGCACCGCCAACCGGGTGGGAGCACTGGGCAACGAAGAGGGAATCGCGGCGATGGCGATTGCCTCGATTCAGAAAACAAAGTAAAGGATGCTTCGCATGAAAATTTATAATACGTTATCCCGTCAAAAAGAGGAATTCCAGCCGCAGGGCGAAGTAGTGACCATCTATTCCTGCGGCGTGACGCCTTACGCGGAATCACACCTCGGGCACGCGATGAACGCGGTTATTTTCGATACCGTCCGCCGCTATCTCATTTTCCGCGGTTATAAAGTAAAATTCGTGCAGAACATCACCGATGTCGAGGATAAAATCATCGACCGGGCGAATAAACTGGGCATCCCGCCGCGGGAACTGGCGGAGAAGTTTGCCGGCCGTTATTTTGAAGACATGGCAGCACTCAATGTGATGAAACCTGATATCACCCCTTATGCTACCGAAGAAATTCCGAAAATGCTGGAAGTAATCAAGGGGCTGGTGGACAACGGTCATGCCTATGCGGTGAACGGGAGCGTTTATTTCCGCGTGCGCAGCATGCCGGATTACGGCAAGCTTTCGCACCGCACGCTGGATTCGATGCAGGCCGGTGCGCGCATCGAACCGGGAGAGGATAAAGAGCACCCAATGGATTTTGCCTTGTGGAAGGCCGCCAAACCCGGCGAGCCGTTCTGGGACAGTCCCTGGGGCAAAGGACGGCCCGGCTGGCATATCGAGTGCAGCGCGATGTCCCTTAAATACCTGGGCGAAACCATTGATATTCATTGCGGCGGACAGGACCTGATTTTCCCGCATCACGAAAATGAAATCGCGCAATCGGAATGCTTCACCGGCAAAAAACCGTTTGCCCGCATCTGGATGCATAACGGGCTTTTCCAGCTTGGCGACGAAAAGATGAGTAAATCCGTCGGCAATATTGTCGGTATCAAGCAGATACTGGAGAAACACAGCGCCGACGGGTTCCGGATGTTCGTCCTCAGCTCGCATTACCGCAATCCGCTGACTTTCTCCAACGAGGCAATCGAAGCAGCGGAAAAAGGCCTGGAGAGATTGATTCAAGCCGCCAACAGCGAACCGGCGGCGGTCAAAGCTGAAGCCGGAAGAATTGACGCCCGCGATGCCCGCCAGAAATTTACGGAAGTAATGGACGATGATTTCAATACACCGCAGGCGCTGGCGGTGCTTTTCGATTTAGCGCGGGACATCAACCGCGGCACGGAACAGGGAGCCGCTACCGCTGAGGCCCGCCATGCCCTGAAAGAGCTCGCCGGTGTAATGGGTTTGACTTTAAAGGCGGCGGAACAGTCTTTTACCGATGCCGCGCCGTTCATTGAATTATTGATTAAAACCCGTAAACAATTACGTGATGCCAAACAGTTTAAGCTCGCCGATGAAATCCGGGATAAACTGCTGGAAACAGGTGTGATTATCGAAGATACGGCGCAGGGCACCACCTGGAAAAGAAAGAAATAAACATTATTGTCGTTGCGAGGAGCAATAGCCTATAGTCCCGAATTGTTGAGGGAGACGAAGCAATCTAAAATGTATGTTCATAGAAAAACAATACTATGTTTATATCCTGACCAATACCAAACATTCAACCTTCTATAGAAGGTCTCGCAAAGACAGTATTTTTCCCTACTAAAATATTATTGGTAATCGCTACAAATCACAATTACGGCGTAAATTACTAAGTAGAGACCATATGACAAATAATGCACTCTCAACATCAACCGCCCGGTTTGCCGGTTGGATCACACGGCGCGAAGGCAGGAAATTCCTGCAGCTGCGTTCGGACGTGCCCGTTCCGGCCGTCCCGCCGGGCAAAGAAGGCCGGGACGACTGGGCTTCCCTCTACATCCACATCCCGTTTTGCCGCACGCTCTGCCCTTTCTGCTGTTTTAACCGGTATTTGTTTGATGAAACAAAAGCCCGCCGGTATTTCGCCAATCTGAAAAAAGAAGTCGGGTTTTACATCGACCGAGGTTTCCGCTTTTCCGATTTTTATTTCGGGGGCGGGACGCCCACGGTGCTGATGGACGAATTACTGGATTTTATTGCTTTCCTCAAAAAGAACTTTAAGGTCCGCCAAATTTCCATGGAAACCACACAGCGCGAAATCAACCCGGAAGTCATCGCCGCGCTGAAAAAGGCCGGCGTTAACCGGCTCTCCATCGGCGTGCAGAGTTTCGATAATGAGCTGCTCCAGGCGATGGGCCGGCTGGTGGGCAGCGGTGAAGAAGCAATCGAAAAATTGAAAATGGCGCAGGGGCAGTTCGATACGGTCAACGCCGATTTCATCTTTAATTTCCCGACACAGACCGTGGAACGGTTTCAAAAAGACGTTATTACCTTCAAGGAACTGGGGATTGACCAGGCGACGTTTTACCCCCTGATGCCGTCGCCGCACAAGAAAAGCCGGCTGGAAAGACGCTTCCACAAAGTGGACACGTCGCGGGAGAAGGAATTCTACGATGTGATTTTGAAAGAGCTTTATCAGGGCGGCTATAAAGCGTCCACGGCCTGGTGCTTTTCCCGCGGCAACCGCCTGATTGATGAATACATCATTGATTATGACGATTATGTCGGGGTCGGGGCCGGTTCGGTAGGATTTCTAAACGGCGATTTCTTTGTGAATACGTTTTCACTGGAAAAATACGACGAAATGATTGCCGGCGGCAAATTGCCCATTGTCAGTTGGCGGAGACTGTCGGAGCGGGAGTATTTACGTTATTATATGCTGACCAAACTTTTCGGCATGTCGCTGGACCCTGATAAATTCCGGCAGCGTTTTGGAGCAGATTTCAATCGTAAACTGTTCTGGGAATTGTCATTTTTCAAAATGTCCGGCCTGGTAAAACAGAACAAAAATATCACAGTTACGCCGAAAGGCATGTACACGCTGTGCGTGATGCAGAAAGAGTTTTTTGCCGCGCTGAACACCTTGAGGGAAAATTACATTGACGGGCAGATTTAAAAGGTGTGATTTTTGTACTTGAAATCCGTTTGGAAATCAGGTAGTATGTGAAATAATTAGCGGGAGGTGAATTTATGGAATACAACAAAATTGTAGTCCCACTGGACGGCTCCAATCTGGCGGAAAGTGTAATGCCGCATGTGATTAAGATTGCCAAAGGATGCGCAATGCCGCAGGTGATTCTGGTGACGGTGACCGAACCGGTTCACGTTAAGACGCCCCGGGCGTTACGTATCGAACAATTGCCCGGAATACATCAAGGCCCGATACTTTATTACGGCGGTGTTACCGGCGCCGGGAGAGAGATTGTCCCGGATTCGATAATGGATTTACCGGTGACCATCGGCAAAATGGCCAAGACCGGCTATAATTACCTCTCCAAAATTGCGGCTAAATTAGAGAAAGAAGGGATTCAGGTAACGATTGCCGTTTTAATCGGTGACGTCGCCACGGAAATTACCCGTTTTGCCAAAGACGAAAAAGCAGACCTGATTGTGATGGCCAGCGGCGGGAAAAAGACTCTAAAACGCTGGGATGTAGGCAATGCAGCGGAGAAAGTATCGCACACCACCGATATTCCGATTTTCCTGGTAAAACCGCCGGCAGGGTTTAAAGAGACCAAACCGGTCCGTAAAGGAAAACCAAGCTAATATTTCGTTTCAAGGATTTAAATTAATAAGCCGGAGGCGGGTCCGCCAATAACGGACCCGCCTTTTTATTTTACCTAAAACCGATAATGCCGTCTAAACGGATTTTTTAGCCTGCAAGATTAACGGCAGAATATTTTTATCAATGTCGCCGTCATTTTTCGGTTCGGAAACGTCTTTGAAAAGGAACCAGTTCTCGATATGCTCGGTGTATTCTCCCGGCTGTAATTTCACCAGCGGGCCCAGCGTTTCAAATTCAAAACCCGGTCCGGTCCAGAATTGCACGGTATTGTTGAAATCCGGATAATTCCCGCCCTTTTTAAAATCAAAGGTTGCTACAAAAAGATGCCCCTTGTTATAATAAGCCGCCCAGCCTTCGGTGACCATCATCCCGAATTTGTAAACGCCGGGCGCGTTATTGTCCTGCCGCAGCATGATATATTTTTTCCCCAATTGCAGACGGGAATCGGTGAGGTCGCAATAGCACCAAATCGAGATGCAGGTAGTGGGCAATAACGGACCGCCGCTGTTCTGCGGGATAAACGGCGGCAGGGGAACGATACCTTTCCCGCCGAATTCCATGATTTTATAGGCCCAAGGCGCCAGCTCCACCGGCCAGAGGCCGCGGTTGTAGATGCGGTTTACAATGCTGATATGATTGCCTTTGATAGTCGTGGGGATATCCAGCTCTTTTTGTGTGCCCGTGGGCACTTCAACCGGTTGCGTGAGACGGATAAATTTATCGTATTCCGCCACGGCGACCGGCGATCTGGCCGGAAATTTCCGTTCCTGCGCTTCGGGAGCATGACGCATGGCGTGGCCGCCGTAATGATGAGGCGGGTCGCCCTGAAATTCATTCCGGTCGCCGATAAAACCGAAGCGGACAATATTGGGGCCGACGTCGGTGGTCGCGACTAAATCAACCGTGTCGTTAAAAATGCGGTAACAATTTTTCAGGCCGTAAAATTCAACTTTTTCCAAAAATATACTCCTTAATTTTTGTTGAAAATTATTGAATGAATTATAGCCGTGACGGCATTAAAAGTCAAAAATATCAGAATCAATTAAGAAGATTTAGCGGTGATAAAAAATTATTTTGCGCAAGTCTTGTTTCATATTTACAAGTTTATTTGTTTTATGTTATAGTGGTAAAACAACAGAAAATTGCAGGGAACTCAGAGTGCAAGTCCGGTGTAAATCCGGCGCAGTACCGCCTGCTGTAAACCCGGTTTTCCGGGAAAGCCAGAACGCTGAGTGTCCCAATACCTCCGCGGGAAAGGAGGCGGGATATCACATTGGTTTGAAATCCCCCTCTAGCAGTACTTGAGGGGGATTTTCTTTTTCTGGAGTATCAGCGGAATAAAATAATTTAACAGGAGCCCGATGAAACTGCTACGATTCTGCACTGCAATTCTGGTAATCTGCATGGTAAGCCTTACGGCTTGTGCTAAAACACCCACCCCGACGGCGACCACTTATACCGATGACCTCGGCAGGCAAGTTACGATTGCTGCCATTCCGCAGCGGATTGTTTCGCTTTCTCCCAGCAACACGGAGATATTGTTCGCGTTGGGGGAAGGATCGGAAGTAGTGGGGACAGACGATTATTCGGATTATCCTGACGCAGCAAAAAACATCACCCATGTGGGTTCGGACTATCCGAGTTTTAACATTGAAACCATCGTATCATTGAAGCCGGATTTAGCCATCGCTTTCGGGTATACCCTGCCGGACTACGTCACCCAACTGCAAAACCTGGGAATTCCGGTAATCGTACTGGCGCCTAAAGATGTAAGTGGCGTAATCGGCGATGTCACCCTGGTGGGAAAAATAACCGGCGCTGCTGCCGCGGCGAAAACATTGACGGCAAGTATGCAAAAAAGTCTGGACACGGTGGAAGCGAAAATAAAAGGCGCGGACGACCCGCGCGTACTGTGGGAATTCGACGGCACCGATCCGGGAAATCCGTGGGTGGCCGGGCCGGGTTCTTTCAACGATGCCCTGATTACACTGGCAGGCGGGCAGGACGTTGGCGCCGTCGGGCCGACATCATCGTGGCAAATGAGCACGGAAGACATTATCAAAGCGGACCCGCAGATTATTATTCTGGACGATTATCAATTTGGCATAACGGTACAAAGCGTCGAGCAGCGTCCGGGCTGGTCTACCATTACCGCGGTCAAGAACGGCGCGATTTATCCTATCACTGATTCGGACCTGACAGACAGGCCCGGCCCGCGCGTCATTCAAGGCCTGCAAATACTGGCGGATATCATTCATCCCGAATTATTCAAATAGACCCAATTGTTTTGAACAACGCGGCAGAAGGGAGACGGACGGATAAGTGAGGAAGCACAAAAGCGCAATTATGTGCGGGTTGGCGGTATTTTTGCTGGCCGTGGTGCTCGTATCCGTATCTATCGGGCCGGTAAAGATCACCGTGCCGGAGATAATAAAAATGCTATTGCACAAGGTCGGGATTTACAGCAATACGGCCGGCTGGCAGGCGGCACAGGAGTCAATTTTATTCCAGGTGAGGTTGCCCAGGGTGCTCGGCGCCGTTTTAGTCGGTGCGGCCCTGTCCACAGCAGGGGTGCTGTTTCAAGGTCTTTTCCGGAATCCCATGGCCGACCCTTACATCATCGGCACGGCGGCAGGGGCGGCTTTTGGCGCCACGCTGGCGATGCTGCTGCCGTTAAGCCTGGTCTTCTACGGTTTTGGGCTGGTGCCGATGGCGGCTTTCCTGGGGGCTTTGGGTTCGGTATTACTGGTTTACCGGCTGGCCCGTTTTGGCGGGAAAGCGCCCATAATCAGTATGCTGCTGGCCGGCTTTGTCACCAGTTCATTCCTGGTGGCTATCGTGATGCTGCTGCTGACGATGAGCGACCGGCTCGGTCTGAGGATTCAGCAGGTTTTCTCTTTCCTGATGGGCGGTATCTCGGTGACTTACTGGCAGCAGATTGCGGTCATCGCGCCGCTGGTGGTGCTGGGTATCGCGGCTGCCATGTTTTTTGCGGTGCATTTAAATGCGTTTGCTATCGGGGAAGAAGGCGCGGCTTACCTGGGGATAGATGTGGAGCGCGAAAAAATGATTATCCTGGGGATCGGCGCGCTGCTGACTGCCTGCGCGGTCTCCATCGGAGGGCTGATCGGTTTTGTGGGGTTGATTATTCCCCACGCGATGCGGCTGATATTGGGGCCGGACCACCGTCTTTTAATCCCGGCGTCGGCATTAACCGGCGCCGCATTCCTGGTGATTGCCGACTTGCTGGCGCGCACGCTGCTGAGCCCCGCCGAAATTCCGGTAGGGGTGCTGACCGCGCTCATCGGCGCTCCTTTCTTCCTTTATTTGTTAAGGCGCTCCAGGAGGGAATATGCGTTCTAAAAAGAATGACCTGCGGGTAAGCAACGCCAGTTTTTCTTATATCGGCGGCTTTAGTTTAAACCATATTAACCTGTTTGTGCCTGACGGCCAGATGGTCGGGTTGCTCGGACCAAACGGTTCCGGCAAGACCACGCTGTTAAAGCTCGCCACCGGCGTGCTGGTACCGTCCGCAGGGGATGTCCTGATTGGCGAAAGGAGCCTGAAAAAGCTGCTGCGGAGAGAAGTGGCCCGGCAAATTGCGGTGGTGCCGCAGGAATTAAATATTCCCTTTGCTTACACGGTTGAGGAAGTCGTCATGCTGGGACGGACCCCTTTTCTGCGAGGTCTGGCAAGAGAAAGTAAAAGAGACCGTCAAATCGTAGCCGGCGTGCTGGAAATTACCGGCATGGCCGGGTTCCGGGGACGTTATTTTAACGAACTCAGCGGTGGGGAACGTCAGAAAGTTGTTGTAGCGATGGCATTGGCGCAGGAACCGGCAATACTTTTGCTGGATGAGCCGACTTCCCATCTGGATATCAGCCACCAGATGGAAATTTTGGAACTGCTGCGCAGATTCAACCGCGAGAAAAAAGTGACAATCGTGGCGGCAATGCACGATTTGAATTTAGCGGCGTTGTTTTTCGAACGCCTGGTGTTGCTGGGGCGCGGCCTGGTCTTCGCCGACGGCTCACCCGATGAGGTCATCACCGGAGAAATCATCCAAAAAGTTTTCTCTGCCAAAGTGGAAATCGCCCGTCATCCCAAAACTGCCGTCCCGCAAATTGTATTATTACCGGACAATCCGTCAAGCTTTTATTAGTTCATTTTGTCCTTCCCGCGGCCGGTTTTCTGCAGACCGGCGGACGCAGCCGGGGAATAGCCACCTCCGTTTGACTGTGGTACTATACAATGTAACGGTGCCGGGATGTCAGACTATACCCGGATGGCTGTAAAAAGGAGAAGCTTTGACTCGTTTATTGCTGGTCAGACATGGAGAAACCGAGCTGCAGAGCTCCCTGAGATACTGGGGAAAAACGGATGTTGACCTGGGTCCGATTGGTTTGCACCAGGCGGAACAGTTACGGGACCGCCTGGCAATGGAGAAAATTGACGCGATTTATACCAGCGAACTGAAAAGAGCAGCGGAAACCGCGGCGGTGATTGCCGGCCGGCACAACCTCAAAGTTGTTCCCTGCCCGGAGTTGAGAGAGGTTGATTTCGGCAGGCTGGAAGGCCTTGAATTCAATGAAATCCAGCAACAATTCCCTGAAATCGAAAAGATGTGGGTAACACGTGATCCGGCGTTAGTTTACCCGGAAGGTGAAAGCCTGGCCGGGTTTGAAGAGCGGGTGGCGGGGTTCATATCACGCCTGCAAAATCACCGTCAGGATGAGACCGTTTTGGTGGTGGCGCATGCCGGCGTGGTGCGCACGCTAATCTGCCAGTTACTGACGCTGGGCATGCAGAACCGCTGGAGCCTGCGGATTGACCTGGGGTCGCTGAGTATCGTGGAGACATACCCGGAAATCAATATCCTGTGTCTGTTGAACGACGTTTCGCATTTGATGGCGGAGCGTACTTCCTGAAAGAGGGCGGTCTCCGCGGCAAAAATTATTTTTGCGGCGACGACAACCGCTGGCACAATCGGCGGACGAAACACACCTTGTTAGTCGCGTGAATCCAGGTACGGATTAACCCCAATAAAATCAACAGGAGCCGGTAATGGATATTGGAATTATCCCATTAATTTCAGCGGTTGTCTCATTTATCTTCGGGTTGACCGTACTTGACCAGTATTTTGCGCGCCGCCGGCCGTTTCAATTGTTATGGACGATCGGCTTGTTCATGTATGGGCTCAGCGCCTTCACCGAGTTTTATACCGAAACATATGGGCTTCATTTGATAATGTTCCGCCTCTGGTTTTTATTCGGGGCAATTTGTGTGGCGGCTTTTCTCGGTCAGGGAACGGTTTATCTGCTGCTGAAGCGCCGTACCGCGCATTTTTTAATGATAATCGTGACAATTATTTCGGTTTACTGCGCCGTCGGGTTATTCACTACCGGCATTAATTTGGGCGCTGCAACCAGGTTAACCGATAAAATTAATGTCCCCACCGATATCGGGATTCTTACCGGCCTGATGAACGTATACGGCACGGTGACACTGGTGGGGGGAGCGCTTTACAGCGCCTGGATTTTCTGGAGAAAGCGAATTTTGCCCCATCGTGTACAGTCGAACGTGCTCATCGCCGTCGGGGCGCTGTTCCCGGCTATCGGCGGTTCTTTGTTGAAATTAGGGGCAGCCCGCGGCGTTCCTTTTTATGTCCTTGAGTTATCCGGAGTGGTTATCATCTTTATTGGTTTCCTGCGCACGAACGAAGTATTCGGCCTGTTCCGGTTTCCGCTCGTCCACGGTTTTGCGCGCATGAAAGAGCCAAACCAGGGACAAGAGGAAACTATTTCGCAAAAATCTGACAGGGCCGTAAAGTAAATCGGCTCTCAACTTTGATAGCGGAACGTCATTCCAGAAAGATGTTGCTTCATCTCAGTATGTCATAATTTCTCACTTCACATAAGATTCAGATTAACTCTTTCCTGCCCCGATGATGGTGATGGTTTTAGTCCTTTGCTGCTTCCTTCTTCGGCCAGCATTTTCAATAAAGAGGCATCCAGCCCGAAAACAAGGTCGAAAATATTTTCCTGTTTCAGACTCACGCTAACATGAGCGGGTTTATTTCCGGTTTTGTTTTTAAAGGCTGTTTTTATTCTCATTATTCCGTTTTAATTCCTGATTAATAAAAAGTCTACCACCGGAACAGCGCACTTCATTCAGTCAGATGGGTAGTATTATCCTGGCCAGGCGGCCATATTCTTCGTTTCTTTATCTCCTTTTCCGGATCAGGATGCAGGTAACGGCCAGGCCCAGCAGGCACCACGCGCCAACCACGGCGAAGGCCTGCCCCAGATTGACGTTCAGGTCGGTTAAAGTCCCGCGCGAGAGGTTGGCCATGTATACAATCGGTAAATATTTGTGTAAGTCGCTGAGCCAGTGGGGAAGCTGCGACGCCGGGAACATTATTGGGCTGAATATCATGATAAAAAACACCAGCACCTGCGTAATTAATTGAGTGATTTGTGCTTTAGCGATGCTGTGCGCCAGGGAATAGCCCAGGAAGATGCCGGTCATGGCAATTAACAGCATCGCCGGAATTGCCAGCAGACTGACATGCAAGCCGAAATGATAATATGCTGCGCCCAGAATCAGCGAAAGAATTACGCCGGGAATTGATAATAATATGTAAATGGTGGCATCCGCCGCGACATAAACCATCCGGGAAACCGGCAGCGACCAGATATAATCAAACGTGCCGGCCGTTTTGGAATCGGCCACCATTTGCGGTACTAACACCAGTCCCATCATCAGCAGACTGATCGTCGGCGCGCCGGTGGTTAAAAACTTGGCGATATTCGGGGTAATCGAAGGATACAAAAAACCGAGCCCGATGACAAACCCGAACGACACCATCAATTGCACCACCAGGCTAATCGGCAGAATGGTTTTACTGCTGAGTGCCTGCCATTTCAGCATTAATCCGTAATCACGCAGCAACCGCGTCATGGTCGGCCTCCTTTGCGTTGGTTTCTGGCGTTTCATTATGACCGACGACTTTCAGATAGACATCTTCCAGCGAAGCCGGTCCGACCGAGTATTCTTCGGCGATGCCGTTATCTTTCAAATTGCGTGCCCATTGCACCGCCGCGGAAATATCCGCTTCTCCCATACGGCCGATTAACCGCCGCCCGGTAACCGCGGTGTTCAGAATAAACTCCGGGAAGTCCGGTATTGCGGCCTGCGGTTCCAGAGTCAGTTCAAAGCGCATGTTCCGGCCGCCGTTACCCTTTAATGAAGCGGGCGTGCCCATGCTGACTACCTTGCCTTTGTCAATAATCGCCAGCCGGTCCACGGCGCGCTCTGCTTCCAGCACATTGTGGGTAACCAGCAGCACCGACGAACCCATCGCCACCAGGTTTCTGACTTCCTGCCAGAGCAGTCGTCGGCGCAGCGGGTCGATGTCGTTCGTCGGTTCGTCCAGGATAACAATCTTGCCCGGCACCACCGCCGCCATGCAGAAAGCGACCAGTCGCCGCATCCCGCCGGAAAAAGTTTCTGCTGATTTCTTCGTCCATTCTTCCATTTCCAGGTGATGCAGTAGTTCTTGCGCTCTAGCCCGTACGGTTTTGGTATCGCCGCCGCGGACCCGGCCTACCAGTTCGATGGCCTGAATCGCCGTCAGTCCGTTTATCGGCACCTGCGTCTGCGCCTGGAAAGAACAGGCCTGACGGGCATAGCCGGGTTTAGCGATAATATCCACGTCATCGATGGTGATGCGGCCCGAATCCGGTTTCGCCAGCCCGATAATCTGGCTGACCAGTGTGGTTTTCCCGGCGCCGTTCGGCCCCAGCAGCCCGAATATTTCTCCCAGTCCCAGCGAAAGCGAAATATGGTCGTTGACCGGTTTCCCTTTAACATAAGATTTGCACAGGTTATCTATTAATAAGACAGAATCAGCCATGATGAAATTATCAGCCATTTACAGCCCCTCCAGGACTTTTTCTATTTTTCACAAAGTATTTACGCGACCGCTTTCTTGTATACCCGGGTGGCCCACATTAAGGTCACGATTACCAGTCCGGCTGTGACCACGAATGCCAGTCCGACGGTAGAATTCCAGATCGTCCCGGCCGCCAGCACCCGGTTCGCATCTACCACATAAAAAAGCGGATTGAAATGTGCGATGACCCGCATCCAGGTCGGCGCCATGCTTAACGGCAGCAGCACACCGGAAAGGAGCAGGACGGGGAGGCTGATACCCATGACAATCGAGGCAAAGGTCGAGATTTCTTTGGTAAGCAGCGCAATCGTCACTGAAAAAGCGCCGGTAACGATAACCAGCAGCGCCAGCAGAATCAAGGAAATCAGTAACCCAGTAACATGCGCGTGAAACCCGAAGGGGATGGCGACGGCGACCAGAATGGCGATAAAAATGTACATCCAGACAATATCCGATAAAATCGGGCTGAGCAATAAAGCGACCCTGTTGGCCGGTGTGACCCGAAGGCGTTCAATCTGGCCGTCTTTCAGGGTGAAAATCGTGCCGTAGCCTTCAGAGCTGCCGCTCGTGAAGGCCAGATAGGCCAGCATACCCGGCAAAAATACATCCAGGACATTTTTAGTGGGGAACCCCGGGCCCCCTGCCAGCTTCTGCAGCAGCGGGGTGTATAAGGCCAGATAGAGCAGCGGCGTCGAGATGCCCACGATGAGCCAGGTCGGCATACGCAGGGCATGGATAAATTCGCGCTTGAACAATAACGTAAAATCCCTTAAAACTTTCATTATGATGCTCCATTTCCTTTGCTATTGGCCGCGGTGTCGCGCAGCGAACGCCCCGTCTTGCGTAAAAATACGTCATCCAGTGTCGGTTCGGACAATGCCATTGTTTTCACCGGAATATTTTCTTTATCCAGCAGGCGCAGCAAATCCGGCAGCGCCGACGCGCTGTCCTTGACATACAACCGCACCTGTTCGCCTTCCTGTGTTACTTCCCGGACATAAGGCTGCTGTTTAAAAAGCTTCATCGCTTTAGCCAGCGTTTTCCCGTCATTTTTGAAGCTGAAAAGCACGCTGTCGCCGGCGATTTGCTGCTTGAGTTCCCGCGAGGTGCCCTGGGCTGCGATTTTCCCGTGGTCCATGATTGCCACCCGGTCTGACAGCGCATCGGCTTCTTCCAGGTAATGCGTGGTTAAGAAAATAGTAGTGCCTGTATCACGGAGTTTACGGATTTGCACCCACAAATTGGCGCGGTTTTGCGGGTCCAGTCCGGTCGTCGGCTCGTCGAGGAAAAGTATTTCCGGCCGGTGCATGATGCCCAGCGCCACTTCCAGACGGCGCCGCTGTCCGCCGGAGTAAGTGCTGGTTTTACGGTCGGCGAAATCTTTCAAGTCGAGCACGTTAATCAGTTCTTCGCTCCGCTTTTTGACATCGGAAGAGCCCATGCCGTTCAACCGGCCCTGCAGCATCAGGTCTTCGCGGCCGGTGGCCAGACCGTCCGCACCGCCGAACTGCCCGACGTAGCCGATGTGACGGCGCACTTTGGCCGGCTGCCGCCGGACATCGACCCCCGCCACGGTGGCTTCGCCGCTGTCGATGGGCAGCAATGTGGCCAGCATCCGCAGCGTGGTTGTCTTGCCGGCGCCGTTGGGACCGAGAAAACCGAAAATTTGTCCCGGTTCTATTTCCAAATCCAGGTTATCGACTGCCCGGATTTTTCCGGCGTAAACCTTGGTCAGCATTTTGGCTGAAATAATACTCATATTTGTTGCTCCAATATTCCTTTTTTGACACAAAAATATTTACTCTAAAGCGGCCGCTTCTTCGTGTAATTTACAATTCCGGTGAAGGGGAGAGTCAAGATGTAAAATAAAAACTTATTTTTTTAATTCCCGCAGAAGCCGTTCGGCTTCTCCCACATTAATTTTGCCGTCGCTCAGGGCGGTTAAAATTTCCAGTTCGGAATGATAAACCGCGCCTGTTGATGAAGCCGGATTGGTTGTCATTGGTTGCTCATTTTCGGAGGTATAGCTGTATCGGCTCCGGGCTGACTCCGTTTTTATTTCGATGTCCCCGGTTAATGTGGTAATGTCGATTTCCGGAATTTTGCCTTCGGTTTTGGCGCCGATGGTGCCGACCATCCGGCTGCCGTGCCATGATTCCGGACCCTGCCGGGTGACGCGCACCAGCGGCGTTTTCGATTGGATATCGCCGTGGCGTGTCGTCAAATCCAGACGGGCAGCCGTGTCTGAGGGCAGCGAAAGGCGGACATCGCCGCGGTTGGCCCGGATTAACCAGTCACCCGCGGGCAAACAGGACTCGCAGCCGATATCCCCGGCGACAATTTTCATATCCAGAGCGCCGATGCGTCCCTGTTTGATTCGGACGTCGCCCCGGGCCGCCCGGAGATAACATGATTTGATATCAATGTCTTCCAGGTTCACGTCGCCTTTACCCGTCTGGATACTAATGCCGCGGTCGGACCAGCCGGTTTCCCCGAAGAATTTCCGCAGGAATTTTTCCCCGAATTCCCCGCCCCATTCCGCCCATTCTTCCCAGTCGCCCCAGCTTTCCGGTTCCTCAATACTGATGTGATGTTCCTCACGGGGCAGCGGCGGTATCGCCGGCGTTTCGGTTTCGGTGAAATGTTTCATCCTGACGTTGGCGTTGCCGGAGGTGACGGAAAAGGCGCCGCGGCAATTCTCGATTTGGGCTTCACCTTTACCCATCCAAGTGTGCAGGCGCGCCTGGAGATTATCGATTTTGACCTCAGTGCGTCCGGAGAAAATATCCACGGTCCAGATTTTAGATTTCGGCAGCTGCAGTGTAAACTGTGAGTCGCTGTGCTGCCAGGTTGAGTACAGTTTCAGCCACCGGCCGTCCGGGCCTAAGTTTAAATTCCGGGGATATCTGGCAGCGAAATCGCCTTCCAATATAACTTCGTCACCGTCAATCCCCTGGATAACGAATTTACCCTGATTTGCCCTGATACCGACGGCGTCGAAAGCGGTTATCGGCCAGGTTTGTTTTACCTTTGCCATGTTTTTACCCCTGTAAATCCTTCAGTTTCTGCACTGCTTCCGCCGGGGATAACCGTCCGTCCGATACCTGCTGTAAAATATCTTTCCTTATATCTTCAACCGAAGCAGCTTTCTTTTCGGCGGCGCTGCCGGTGGTTTTGTCGGGGAGGATGATGGTGTCATTGTTGCGGTTGAGGATACTGTTAATCTCGTCCAGTTTGTTCCGGATGGTGGGATAAGAAATACCGAGCACCCTTTCCACTTCGGTCAGGTTGCCCCTGGCCGTAAGGAATACTTTGATGAACGTCAGCGTTTCGTCGGAAAGATTGGATAATTGTCCTGGCTGAAATTCACCGCGCATCTGTAGCTGACAGGCGGGGCACTTGCATTCGGTGATAACCAGTGGACTGCCGCAGGCCGGGCATTGATTAAATAATTTTTGCATATTTTCCTCCTGATATTGATTATTATAGAGATAAAAATATTAAAAGTCAATAGGTAAATTAATAATATTATAAAATATTAATATAATAATTAAAATTAGTAATTAATTAGGTGCTACCAAACATTATTATTAATAACAAGACACAAAAAGTCCCCAATCAGGTACTGAAATAGTCTGGTTCTCCGCCAGAGGGTAATGTCTAACTGAAGCTTAGAGAAGGTGTCTGAAGCTGTTTTCTTTTCATTGTCATTGTCGGGCTTGACCCGACAATCCAGAAATTTCGGGCGGTCGAGGCTTTTTGCGTAAAACTAATTTATACATTTATCATCAGTGCTTATTCAGTATTCTTTCGGGACGAATGAATGGGAATACTGACAATAAAGAGGAGAAGGTGCTGGAGGAATAGAAAATAGTCTAAGGCCGGGGAATCGATTCTGTGCCCTAGACTATTTAAGAGATAATTTTGTCAGCGAAGTGAAAGTTAATCCTCGCCCAAAAACTGGGGATTATGGATGGTGCCGTCATGCACGCCTTCGGTCTTATACCGTTCGAATTTACCGTCAGCGGCGGCTACAGCAGTTTTAGCCAGTATCGCGGCACATCGTTCCTCGGTCATCGGTACATAGCTTCTGGCGGATTCCAGTGTTTCCTGTAAAATTGCCATGGACGGGAAACCAGTAATTACCGTGCTCACCGGCAGGCTCATCGTATAATGCAGGCATTCCCGCGCGGTGACGGTATTGCTCTTTAAGATCACCCCGGCGCCCATCGGTTTCATCGCCAGCACGCCGATGTTCGCCTTGAAAGCCACCGGCAGGACCTTTTTTTCGAAGCTGTCATAGTGGTAATCCATGACATTCAGCGGCATCTGTACCGTATCAAAAAGGAAGTTATTCTCTTTCGCGGTTTGCAGCATTTTCAGATGGATGTCCGGGCTCTTGTGGCCGGTGAAACCGATATAGCGGATTTTACCGGCTTTTTGGGCGGCCAGCACCGCTTCCAGGGAGCCGCCGGGACGGAATATCTTTTCAGGGTCGGTCATGCGGATGACTTCATGGAATTGCAGCAGGTCGATGGTCTCGGTTTGCAGCCTTTGCATCGATTCCTCGAGCTGCTGAGTCGCCGCTTTGGCGGTATGCGCGTCGATTTTGGTCATCAGGAAGACTTTGTTCCGATAGCCGTCCTTCAGCGCTTTCCCCATTCTGATTTCGCTGGCGCCTTCATTGTAATCCCAGCAGTTGTCCATGAAAGTAATTCCGTTATCAATGGCGTAGCGGATGATCTGGATACTCTCCGCTTCGGTCATCCGGGCGCCGATGTGAAACCCGCCCAGCCCGATGGCGGACACTTTCTGCCCGGTATGGCCCAGGATGCGCAAAGGTATTTCTGTATTTAGTGATGTCTTCATTTTTAAACCTCTTGAACGGCAGGAAAATACTTACTTAAGGTCATCATACAAAAGTTTCAGTCTAATCACAAGCGGCGATGTGCACTAACGCACCCGGCGGAAGATTTTCCTCCACGAATTTACGATTGACGAGGGCCGTAAATCCCCCAGCAGTATTTCGGCGGTTTTGGTCGGCGGCACGCTGCGCACTTCCGAGATACGGCGGAACAAACCGAGCACCGCGATTAAGCGCAATATCCCGGACAACAGGAATAATGTCAGGAAATAACTCCCTTTGATTTGCGGCAGGTGCGGTCCCAGGTCCCCTCCGATTAAGGCCCCCAGTGTAAAACCCAGTGCTCCCAGCGCGCCGAATAAAGTGATATACCGGGTGCGGTTTTCCTGGGGAGCGGCATCCCAGATAAAAAGTCCGGCGCACAGGTTAAATCCTGCCCAGGCGAAACCGGAATATACTTGCGCGGCACACAGCCAGACCACGCTGGAGCTCACCAGCCAGAGCATCGAGATGAAAGGTATCATCAAGGCGGTGATGTGCAGTATTTTAATATTTCCGGACTTGTTGGCGTGTTTACCCCACCAGGTGAGAATCAGCATGGTCACCACGGTCGGAATGGCATTGATAATCTGGTAATTGATGTAACTGACTTTCAGTGTGCTGAGCAGGTAAACCGAGAAAAAAGGAGAAGCGATATTCTGGGATAAGTTGAGAAAAACGGTGAAAACGATAAATCGTCCGATATTGGTTGAAAATAAGCCCCGGGTAATTTGCGGGATGCTCTCGCGGGATGTATTTTGGGGCAGGACCGGGTGCGGGTCCGGTGTCAAAGACAGATAGTAAAGCGATATCAACCGGCCGATTAACGCGCCGGCAAAAATAATCGCGAAAGCCAGCCGGGTATTACCGGTTAATATTTGCAGCAGACCGCCGGCGACAAATGAGAAGATGAGCGTGACCATGTTCCCGATGCCGTTGCGCAACCCGAAATAACTGCCGCGGATTTCCGGCGGCACCAGGTCCGCCATCATCGCGCTCCACGGCGTCCCGATGATGTTGCCGGCTACGGTGGACAATGTCATCAGGATTATCAGCCACCAGACCTGCCCGCTATGAAATAAAAAAGGGACTAACAGAATCGGCAGCCACAGCAAAGAAAGAACTAAATCAACCGGAATAATGAACGCTTTACGGCTGCGGGCGCGTTCGGCCAGCAGCGGCGTCCACAACAGCGCCAGCATCGTCGCAAAGTTCGGGATGCTGGTCAGATAGCCGATTTGCTGCGTGGTGGCCTGCATCGTCAGCGCATAAGGCGTGATGTAGTTCGTAGTTAACCCGCCGGCGGCCGAGGCTGCCATCCCATCGAATATTGAGTTTTTCAGGCCTTTTCTGACCTGCTCTTTGTTCAAACCGGAAGGGGCTTCACGGTGCTTATATCGGGGATTAATCTCATTTGTGATGGTGCATCACCTGTTTAATCAGAATACTTTAGAAAAATACAATCCCAATAAATAACTTATTTTAATATAGCACAATGTCTGTAAATTTCCATTTGAACCGGCGAAAAAACTGACAAAATTTGCGGCGTTTGCTAAACTAAAATTACGCAGCTGTATAATGTAATAGAATAATAGAAAATATTAAGGAGATTCATGACGTGACCAAGCAAAGCAAACTGTCGCCGCTGGGTGAATACCGCGAAGCACTAAAAACGGCCCTTATTGCCCGGAATAACCTGATCAAAATGGCCAAAGATAACTACGCCAAGGCCAGAAAGAATGCCACGGAGAGATATAGGAAACAGCTCCTCAGTAAATCAAAGTAAGTGCCTGACAATTATTAAATGCAACAACAATAATTTTTCGTTAAACGGTCTAAAACAAAAAGAGACCATTTTTCCGGTTTCCAAAATAGTCTCTTTAACTGCGAATTGTTGGTGGAGCTGAGGGGATTCGAACCCCTTACCCCTTCCTTGCAAAGGAAATGCTCTCCCGAATGAGCTACAGCCCCACGGAACTTTATTATATCAATAAGGGACTGTTTCAGCAATTAATCCGCGTGCTGCTGTTAAAAGAGCAGACGTCAACTAATCGTGATAATATTAATAATTGAATCGGGCATTTCGGGAACTGATTACGACATTAATGTTCCGGGTTTGAAAAGGAGAAAAGATGAAGAATAAAAAATTATGGCGGTATCTGGCAATCTTGATGGCGGTATTGATGATCGCTGCGGCCGGTTTGACGTCCTGTACCAGTGCCAGCACTACGGCGAGTCAGTATTATAATGCAGGTGCTTCGAACCTCAGTATTACCGGCGCCCAACTGGATCAATACTATCTGTTCCGGTTCGACACCTCCAATGCGGCCCTTACCATGGCGTTGCCGAGCGCAGCGGATATTGTCGCCAATTTACAGTCTCCGTTCGTCGGTGAAGTTATTGATGTCGCGGTAGCGGCAGACGGCGCTAATACTGTTACGCTCATTGCCGGCACCAATGTTACGATTAAAACCTCCGCTTCAGTTGTCCCTGGAAATACGACTGCGACAATGTATTGCGAACTGGATAATATCACGTCGGGGAGTGCAGCCGTCACTATATACTGATCAACCCGCTGTCAAGAAAGCGGTTATTGCGCGTTTTCAGGCAGAATCAAATCTTAATTGATTCTCCCTGTTTTATTTTATTAAATGTTTTCGTAAACAATTCCTGGCAAATTTCAAACCGGGTTATTATATAATAATTCCTATTGACAAGCAGCCTGATTAATGTTAACATCTGCCTAAATTCCATTGTTATTCCATACAAAATATCATTACACTATTGCCCGTTTGTTCGGCCGAATTAATAATCGGGACTCCTTCGTTCCCCACCTGGGAAAAACCGGAGCAATATACCGGGGCTATTTTATCTTTTCTGCAAAATTAGTCTGACGCAGCATTTCAGTTCACCTGCAAATTTCCCGGCATTTTTATAGTGAAAGCTGCCGGGTTTTACACCTGACTGAGCCTGTAAAATCTGCGGCCTACAAGCAAAAACCAGATTAGGGTAAGTATAGAAGTGATAATTGCGCCGATTAAGCCTAGAACACTGATAAAAATAGGCCCAACCACCGCAATAATTCCAAAGGCGCCTGTGGCAATACCGGTATAAGCCGTGGCTTTACTGAATAATCCCTTGAGCATAACCACGCTGATTATCAGAGTCCCCAAAGCTGGGAACAATATGATGTAGATAGATAAAACTGGCGATGTTACCACCGCGGATGCGTAATTTGCAGCCGCGATAAAGGCCGCTCGCTGGACCTCGCTCGTGGCCGCAGTGTAATTGCCGCTAATCGCGAGAAGCGTTGAATAGTTCGGCCAGGTAATTGCCAAATCTAAGACGATAAATAATCCAATTAATCCGGTTCCGAACAACATGATGTACCTGTTGCCCTCTTGCAACGCGTGGTAAAGCGATACCAGGACAGGTACGAAAAGAAGGTCGGTCATCACGGAAAGAGCAACAATAACCCACCACACCATGGTATGATTGGCGAGATACTTGAGCCATGATTCGCCACCACTTGGTCGGGCTCCTACAAGAATATATAACACAGTAATGATGACATACCCCAAACTAATCAAAATTGCAGAGATGCTGCCCAATCGATACAACAATTTCTGTTCGCGGTCAACCTTGTTAGCTACAATCTGTTGCATGTTTTTTACTCTCTCCTGCTCGTTCTATCGCATTTCTGTATATTAGAGTACCTGTCATCTCAATTACCTGGAGGCCTTGGCCGGATGGAAAGTACCGGTCCTATATATTAGAGCACAAGTAATACTCTGCTTGTGACAATTGACCAGGAGTTTTTTCAAGATATTTCATCAAATTTCCTCTGATGCTATATAAATAAATATAACGGATAAATTGTTGAATGTCAAGAAAATATTATTGAATTACAATAAATAATAGATGCTATTTAATAATGATAACTTGGTGTGTTAAAACTGTTTAAGCTGATCTTGTTATATTCAATAAAGAATTCATCGGTGTTATCCATTCGTCAGTTAGAAACCAGGTTCGAAAGCTTTTGTTCTGTGTTTTTAATAACAGCTCCGACATTGCTGAATTTGATAACACGAGGGGGGATTATAAATAAGTATCTTACAGCCAACAAGTTTGTGATTTTTTAGAAAACAACGGAACGGTGTAGAGAATATTTAGCAGCTAAAATCGGTATTTGAAGTTTTTAATACCGGAAAATAACAAGGGAGGACCTGGTTCCCGACTAGTCCGCCACAGGCGGAGAACCTGGAACCCAGCGGTTAGTCCGCCTCAGGCGGACGCGCTCTACTTTTTAACTGTTCTTTTAGCCATTCGCGACCTTGGCCGCTTTTCAGGAATTTTTCTCTGGCCATAGCCAGCGCCCTGGTTCGGAACTCTTCTGAATAAACTAATTCCCGTGGCCCGCGCTCATGTGTGTAGCGGGCAAGACCTGTAGCATGAGCATTGAAACGAATCTGGAAATTTTCGGTCTGACCAGTATAATGTTTCCCAGTTGATTTACTTCGAAGAACATAAACAGTATACATACAGGTAAAATTTTGACAGGAGATTAGAAAACACAGAGGGGGGAACTGGCTCCCCGAATCGGTCAATAGACAGAACTTTTCGAGCTGTATTTGAGATGGCGGTAGCTCGTTCCGACCATAATCTCATTAAGGTGGACAAGACGCAGTATCGAAACCCCATTTATCTTGCCATGGAATGGCAGAGAACTTTAGACAGTGGCCAATGCGAATCTCTTTCAGCATTGGCCCTGCATTTCAAGGTCTCTCGGGCAAGAGTTACTCAGATAATGAACTTACTGAGCCTATCACCAAAGATCCTTGACATAATCCGTTCGCTTGGTGACCCTATTAATAGCCACATTGTAGCTGAGAGGCGCTTGAGATATCTTTTGTCTCTTCCGGATGACGAACAAGCGAACCAGATTAATGCGTTGCTGTTCAAGGATGCTCAAAAATAGGCATAGTATTTCAAGCCTTGCAAATGGGCGGTATTGTACGGTAGCTAGAACCTTTGAAACTATTATAAACCTGGAAAAATAATAGTTCAGCAGTTGCTGGCTGAGGTTTCCAGTCATGTCGCGTGGACAGAGCTGTATGATAAGATTGATTCAAGCGGTCCTCAAAAATTCAAAATTATTCGTCAGGTTCTGCCTAGTTCCTGTCCTTCCACTGACTCCCTAACAAGGATATTGCTGTCTCCTTTAGTTGGTATGGCGCCCATAGCCAGTAGTATTCACAATCAAGAACAATAAATTATCGAAGAAAAGGATTGCTACGGCGCTCTTGCCCAATAGTGGTTTTGGATCCATGCCCGGGTAATACTAAGGTTTGGTCCGGCAAAACGAGTAGTTTGGCTCGTATGCTGGAGATCAGCAAGCGGGAGTCACCATCAAGACCGTCAGTGCTGCCAACACTCATATTGAAAAGTGTATCCCCAGTGAAAACCAGGCCATATCCCGCAAGGCAAATGCCGCCTGGACTATGGCCTGGTGTATGTAACACCTGAAATTGCAGGTCTCCCATGACAAGGAGATCGCCATCCTTAAGCAATCTATCTGGCGGAGGAGGCGGTTCGAAAGTCGGATCCATGGCAATAAATCGGCTGAAGTTAGAATGTTGCAGGATTTCGGCTTCGGCGGCGTGGACGGCAAACTTGGCTCCGGTTTGCGCAACAACCTGTCGAATAGCGCCAATGTGATCTGCGTGTGTATGGGTAACCACAACAAGGCCGATCTTGAGATTCAGCTCATGGATATTACTCCATATTCTGCTTGCTTCTCCGGCTGCATCGATGACCATGCCATCCCGGGTCTGCTCCGAAGCGACCAGGTAGCAGTTGGTCCCAAGAGGCATTATCTTCAATGTTCTATAGATCATTTTCGTCATTGGAAGTCTC
>Ga0181520_10003769_pt1 | contig 26214 bp, 19 predicted proteins | sample PEATcosm2014_Bin_29_FD_132451 | JGI IMG/M metagenome (GOLD analysis project Ga0181520, IMG submission 132451) | Peatland microbial communities from MTU Mesocosm Facility, Houghton, MI, USA - PEATcosm2014_Bin02_30_metaG | ecosystem: Environmental > Terrestrial > Soil > Wetlands > Peat | place...
CAATTCCGTGCTCCACGTGGACCACGTAGTCGCCGATCGTCAGGTCGCGGAAATCGGAAACAAACGCCGCTGTCTTCGATCGCTTGGGTTCCGGCCGCGCCGACACATCCGCGTCGTCGGAAAGGTCGTTGGCCCCGAACAGAACCAGGTTCGAATCGCCGAAAATGACTCCCGCGGCCAGCGGAGTACGCACAATCACCGGCACGCGCAGATCGCCGGCCATGTAACTGCCCTCGTCCATCACCGTCTCACCGGGGCGCGGACTGCGGCTGCCCAGCCGGTAAGGAATCTGGTACTCGCGCATCACCGTCGCCAGCCGCTCCACGTCGCCCTGGTGGGTCGCGGCCAATACGATCCGCTTCTCCTCCGTCATCAGAGTGCGCAAGTGCTCGGTCAGCGCCGGAATGGATCCGTGAAACCTGAGCGTGGTTCGCGTGTTCAGTTCGATCTCGCCCAGCGTGAGGTCGTCGTCGAGCACGTCCACCACGCCCAACTGGTCCAAATCCAGGCCCATGTGCGCGTCGAGCGCCGCTTGCAGCACCTCCGGCCGCAGATAGATGTCCTCCGGCGTAATGAGAGAGCCCATCGCCGAGCGCTCATGCCGCTGCTCAACCTTGTTCCACCAGCGATCGATCTGGTTGCGCACCATCGCCGGCTCCTCGACGAAGAGCGCGCATTTTGGCATCAGCGAGAGCAGCGATTTTTCCGCCCCGGCCACCGAGGAGAAGAACTCCCACCCCGGAAACACGCTTACCCCGCCGGCGGCAGCCGCTTCAATGGCCATTTCTTCATCGTCCGCGCCTTCCACTTCCACGCGCTGCCGGTTCAAGCGGCCATGGACCGCGGCCAGAAGGTGCTCGGTTACCGGCGTCTCGGTGAGCGGCGCCAACTGCGTTTCGTCCAGCCCCGCCTGGGAGCGCTGCGTCTCCGGATCGAACTTGCGGATAGTCTCGATCTCGTCGCCGAAGAACTCGATGCGCACCGGCCGGTCGGCCTCAGGGGAATACACGTCGAGAATTCCGCCCCGCCGCGTGAACTGCCCCGGCATCTCCACCAAGTCCATCTGCGTGTAGCCCACCGAGGCCAGGTGCCCGGTCAGCACCTCCACGTCCACCTCTTCGCCACGCTTGAGGCTGACGGCCAGGCGGGCGTAGTAGTCGCGGTCAAACAGCTTCAGCGCCGCCGCTTCCACCGGCGCAATCAGGATTGAAACCGCGCCCGTGGCTAGCTTCCACAAGGCAGCCGCACGCTGCTCCTGCACGTCAGGGTGGGGAGAAAGATTTTCGAAAGGAAGCACATCGTGGGCCGGGAGCCGAACCACCTGCGCCGGATCCACCGCGCCGGTCAACTCGCAGCCGGCGCGCACCATCGGCTCCAGCGTTTCGGCGGCCTTGTTGTCGGCTACCAGCACAATCACCGGCTGACGCGCCGCCCGCGCCATCAGCGGAATATAGATCGCCCGCGCCGTGGCCGTCAGCCCGGACACACGTCTTCGCCCCGCACCCAGGCTCAGATGCCTTCGTACGCGTTCAAATCCCGAAGAGTGCTCCAGCTCCGCGAAGATTTCGCGGACAAACGGGAGAATCATGTGGTTCTAGTTTAGCAGCGACGGCAAAGGTGAAACTGCGAGCGGCTCACTGCCACTCGCCGGTTTCCTTAAACACCAACCTGTTTGCGAATGTCCTTCAACAGCACCAGCAAATGCAGCGGGTCTGCCGGGGAGGGAGCAAAATCGAACTGCTCATAATACCGCCGCGCCTGCTCATCTTTTGCATGCACAGCAAGCGCCCGAATCCCGGCAAGGTCGGCGGCTTGCAGGGTTCGCAGCACGGCATCGCGCACGAGCGCGCGTCCCACGCCCCTCTTCTGCCAGTCTCTATGAACCGCCAGGCGAGCCAGCAGCATGATCGGCACCGGATGCCGCGCAAGACCCTTCTGCAGGCGCTCCGGCGCATCGCAATATTCGATCTGCCCAACCGCAAGGCTGTAATATCCGACCACAACTTCGTTCACCAGGCCAACGTACGTCTGAGCCGCGCCAGCGCCCTGATTCTGGAGCGCGTGCTTCCGCAGCCAGCCGTTCAGAGCTTCTTGTCCGCAATCGAAAGCGTCAACTTGATGATCGCGCCGAAGCTTCTGAATCGAGCGAGTTTCGTTCATCTTGCCAATCTTGCCCGAAGGCTGGCTAGTATAGGGCTTCAGTTCTCAGTCGTGCGAATCTCGCTCATTTTGCCGCGCCAGCGTCGAAGAATCCCGGCTCACCGAGGAGCGCTTGCAGGCGGGGCAGGGGACGGGCAGGCGCATCGAGAGCAGCTTGGAATGCGGCCCATCTTTCCGCGTCCAGACCGAAAACCCGGCGCTCCGCCAGTGTCTCCTCGGCGCGGGAAAGAGCGCTCTCCATCACAAAATCGCTCATCGAACGATGAGTAGCGGACGCGGCAGCCTGCAACTTTGCCTTTGCCGCGGGCGAAACCCGCACGTCCAGCTTTTCCGTACGGCGTTCCGTTTGGATAGGTTGAGTGGCCATGAAGTCCCTCCGCTACTGTTTCATGATGATCACTTGTCCTGACAATGTCAAGACTTCGGCCGAAATCACGCTCACTCGATCGCGTTCCGAAAGACACCGTCCAGCTCCCAAGCACCTGTTTCCTCAGAGCCGAAACTGGTTCGGCCGATGCATAACTCCAGTAGACTGGGAGGGTATGCGACTCGGAATCGATTTCGGAACGACCCGTGTGGTGGTGGCCGCGGTAGATCGCGGCAACTTTCCGCTGGTGAATTTTGAAGCGCCGGACGGTCAGGTGCGCGACTGGTTTCCGCCTGTCGCGGCGGTCAACGGCGACATGCGGCTCTACGGCTGGGACGCGGTGGCGGCGCAGGAGGATGAGAGCTGGACCGTTGTGCGCTCGCTGAAGCGCCACCTGCGCAGCGCCGGCCCGCATACCGAGGTGCACGTCGGGGGGCAGGTGCTGCCGCTGCGCCTGTTGATGGCCGAGATGATGGCCGCTCTCAAGACGCAGCTTCTGGAGCACTCGAACCTAGGCGCGGATTGGACCGGCGGCTCGGACGCGCAACCGGAGGAGAGGCTGGAGATCATGCTCGGTGTGCCCGCCAGCGCCAACAGCAACCAGCGTTTTTTGACCGAGGAGGCGGCGCAGGAGGCTGGCTTCACGGTGCTCGGCCTGCTCAACGAGCCTTCGGCGGCGGCCATTGAATTTGCCCACCGCAACGGCGCCGAGCGCAAGAGCCGGGCCGGAAGCGGGTTGGTGGTCTACGACCTGGGCGGCGGCACTTTCGACGTTTCGCTGGTCAACCTGGGCGAGACCGAGCACACGGTCGAGGCATCGGACGGCATTCCCGGCCTGGGCGGCGACGATTTCGACGAGATTCTGGCCGACTTGGCGCTTGAAACTCTGGGCGAAAACACCCGGCTGACCGCGTCCGAGCGCTATCGTTTGCTTGAAGAATGCCGCGAAAAGAAAGAGTCTCTCAATCCCAACACCCGGAGGATTACCGTGGATATGGAGCGGGTGCGCGCGGGGTGGGAACAGGTCACCATTCCCGCGGACGCCTACTATGAGCGCTGCCGGCCGCTGATCGAGCAGACCCGCGCCGTGATCGACAGGCTGCTTGCCGCGCACGCCAGCCGCATTCTGGACACGCTTTATGTCACCGGCGGCGGAGCGGAATTGCCGCCCGTGGCGCGGATTCTGCGCGAAAGCTTTGGCCGCAAGGTGCGCCGCTCAGCCTACATGCGCTCGGCCAGCGCCATCGGGCTGGCCATTCGCGCCGCAGCCGCCGACGGCGAGTCCGACCAGCTTCCCGACCATGTGCAGGACCAGTTCAATCGCAACTTCGGCATCTGGCGCGAAACCAACTTTGGCGGAACGATCGTTTTCGACCTGATCTTTCCCCGCGGCATGCGCCTGCCCGCGCCCGGCGAGCCGCCGCTGCGCTTTGAGCGGACCTACCAGCCGGCGCATAACATCGGCCACTTTCGCTACCTTGAATGTTCGCAGCTCGACGAGCACGGCCAGCCTACCGGCGAAATCACCAACTGGGATCAGATCCTGTTTCCTTTCGATCCCGAGTTGGAGCGTCAGCCTGACCTGGCCTCGGTGCCCGTGGCTCTGCTTGCCAACCCGCACGGCATGAGGATTCGCGAGGAGTACACCTGCGATGCCAGCGGCAGCCTGCGCGTCCGCATCTCCGCCGAGCCAGCCGGGTACACGCGCGAATTTTCGATTGCGCAACCGGCGAAAAGCTAGAGCAGAACCAGAACTACTCCACGCGCCCCAGGCAGACGACAAACCATCCGCGCGCATCCGTCCAGCTCTCGACCGGAGCGAACCCCGCCGCGGTCAGCATCGCTTCCGCCTGGCCTGGCCTGTATTTGTAGCTGTTCTCCGTGTGAATGGTCTCGCCCCGCGCGAACTCGACCTCAAGGTCCAGCGCAGAAAGCCGCACCCGCTGCGGGGAACGGCTGACAAGGTGGATTTCGATCCGCGACTCGGGTCCGTTCCACCTTGCCCGGTGGGCAAAGGCTTCCAGGTCGAAATTCGCACCGAGTTCGCGGTTCAGCCGGGCCAGCAGGTTCAGATTAAAAGCTGCAGTCACTCCCGCCGCATCGTCATACGCGGCCAGCAGGGTCCGCGTGTCCTTGGCCAGGTCCACGCCCAGCAGCAGCGCGTCCCCCGGCTGCAGCCCGGCTCGAACCCCTTCCAGCACCCGCGCCGCCTCATGCGGGTCAAAGTTGCCGATGCTCGATCCGATGTAGAGGACCAGTCGCCGTTCGCCCGCCGCGCACGGCACCAGTTCCAGCCCGTGCGTATAGTCCGTCACCCGCGGAGCAACCACAACGCCTGGAATCTCCCGCTCGATCCGCTCCTGCGCCGCTTCGAGCGCCGTGGCGGAAACGTCCACCGGCTCGTAGACAACTTCCCCCTGCCGCTCGATTGCGGCCTTCAGCAGCAGGCGCGTCTTGTCTGCCGATCCGGCTCCCAGCTCCGCAAGGCGCAGGCGCCCAGGCGAGCTTCCGTCCGCAGCCAGGGCAGTCATCGCCCCCGCGTGGGCCGCCAGGATCCCTCGCTCGGTCCGCGTCAGGTAGTACTCGGGGAGCTCCGTGATCCGGTCGAAGAGCCGCGACCCGGCTTCGTCGTAGAACAGCCAGGGCGGCAGCCGCTTGCGCCGGGCCGACAGCCCGTCCCGGACCGCCGCAGCGACCGTCAACTCGTTTTGCGTGCCAGTGGCAGGTAGAACGATTCCTGTCATGCGTTCAGTTGGATGCGGCTCTTGCTGGAGAAGTTACAGTTTTGCCAGCCGAATTCCGGAAAACTGCCAGCGCGTCTCCGGCGCGAAGAAATTGCGGTACGAAGCGCGGATGTGCGCCGCGGGAGTGACGCAGGAGCCTCCGCGCAGCACCATCTGGCCGCTCATGAACTTCCCGTTGTACTCGCCCAGCGACCCCGGCAGCGGCTTGAACCCCGGATAGCCCAGGTAAGCGCTCGCCGTCCACTCCCAGCAGTCCCCAAAGAAGTGCTTCGCACCGTTCTCTTCCTGGGGGAGTTTTGTAGCCGCCGCGGGCATCAGCCGCCCGGAATCCAGCAGGTTGCCTTCAATCGGCTGCCCCGCGGCCGCTGCCTCCCACTCGAATTCGGTGGGCAGCCGCTGGCCCGCCCAGCGGGCGTAGGCGTCGGCCTCAAAAAAGCTCACGTGGCTCACTGGAACGTCCGCAAGCCGGGTCAATGGCTGCTCCCCGCGCAGGGTAAAGACTGTCCAGCCGCCCTCAGCCTCGGTCCAATAGAGCGGTGCGCGCCAGCCGTTACTCTCAACCACGTCCCACCCGGCCGAAAGCCACAACTCGTGCCGCCGGTAGCCGCCATCGGCGATGAACGCAGCAAACTCCCCACAGGTGACCAGCCGGTCGGCCAGAGAAAACGGCTCCAGCCAGACGCGGTGTCGCGGCAGTTCGTTGTCGAAGCAGAAGCCCGGACCGTCGTGACCAGCTTCGCGCAATCCACCCGCAAAGTCTTGAAAGTGCAGGGCGTGATTGTCTCCGCCCGCTGAGTCGCTGTGGGGATTGACGGCTTCCCAGGTCTCAGAATCTGAACCTGGGGCACCCGGGCTTGATTTGTGCGGTGCGAGACCTGGGGCACCCGGGCTTGGTTGGGGCGGCTGGAGATCCGGTCCGTCCGATTCCTGAACGCCGGCGCGGTAAGCCGGCCGCAGGGGATTCGAGAAAAATGCGTGGAGAATGTCGGTGAGCAGCAGTTCCTGGTGCTGCTCCTCGTGGTTCACCCCCAGTTCGATCCGCCGGAGCGCCTCGGACGCTGCATCCCCGGCCAGCAGACGCTCCACCGCGTCGTCCACATGCTGCCGATAGCGCAAAATCTCATCCAGCCCCGGGCGCGAGAACGACGACCGCAACCGCTTCTCAGGAAAGGCGGCAAAGCTGCGGTAATAGCTGTTGAAGAGCCAGGGAAAATCCGGGTTGAAGAGGCGGTAGCCGGGCAAAAACTCCTGGAGCACAAACGACTCGAAGAACCAGGCCGTGTGGGCCAAATGCCACTTGGCCGGCGACGCCTCAGGGCACGACTGCACCATCATGTCTTCGGGTGTCAGTGGTTCGCAAAGGCTGAGCGTCCGCTGCCGCGCCGCGCGATACCGGGCGGCAAGTTCCGCCAACGGTTTACATTCACTGGCTGTGCTCATGGTCTTGCCCTCCCGCATGGGAGAAAGTGTACCCCACCCAAAAGCGTCCGCCGTCCGCGCCGCGCGCTTTCACGCGCCGGATAGCGCGGCGTGTCCAGAATTGCTCGCCAATCGTACCCTTTTGGTGCTCTAATTCAATCGTGCGATGAGGCTCGTTTCGGGCAAAACCAGGGGGTGCTTTAACCTGCTAACTGATCCGGCCCCTAAATACTGTCATGCGTTCCCACCCATTTCGCGATGAAACCTGCGAAATGGATGGGGCACGGTACTTCTATTTTGGGACCCGATCAATCGTGTCGTTCGAGGTCGCTGCTCCTGCTGGTCGCATCGACTGGAATGTTGTCGCTCCTGGGTACAACGTCCCTGGTTTTGCCATAGCGCCCCGGTTCCTTCGCGAGGAGGGAATATGCGCAGAAAAGTTGAACGCCGCTGGCTGCCGGCTTTTGCAATTCTCGCGGCCATGGCAGTCGTATCGCCGGGCGCTTTTGGACAGGCCGAACCCGCAGCGACGGCTCCCACTCCCCAACCCCAACAGACCGCGGCCGCGCCCAAGGTTCCGCCCACTCCCGAAGCGCTGGGCGATTCGCTGATGGGCCGCCAGCGCTACCAGGCCGCCATCGAAGCCTACAAAAAAGCGCCTCGCGACTCCGCTGTCGTTTTGAACAAGATGGGTATCGCCTACCAGATGATGTTCAACCTGGAAGAGGCCTTGCACTGCTACCAGGCTTCGTTGCGGCTCGATCCCAAAAACGCCCGTGTCTTCAACAACCTGGGCACCGTCTACGACTCGCTCAAACAATATGGCAATGCCGAGCGCATGTACCGCAAAGCGCTCAAGCTGGAGCCCGACTCGCCGGTCATCTTGAAGAATCTGGGCTCCGATCAGTTGGCCCAGCACAAGTACAAGAAAGGCTGGGAGGCCTACAAAGCCGCCCTGGCCCTGGACCCGAACATCTTTGAAAACAGTTCCAGCCCACGCGTCGAAAACCCGGCCTCCGTGCAGGAGCGCGGCGCCATGAATTACTACATGGCCAAGGGCTGCGTCCGCGCCGGCATGAACGACCGCGCCATCGAGTACCTGCGCATGGCGCTCAACGAGGGATTCACCAGTCCCAAGAAGATCATTGCCGACAGCGAGTTCGCCGGCCTGAAGGGGATTCCGGCCTTCGAGCAGCTTCTCGCCGCGCAAGGCACTCCGTAGCTGGCCCGGCGCCTGCTCTGCCGCCAGGCAGACCGCCCCGGATTCTCTGTGCCGTCCTTTCTTTGCCCTGCTCTGAGCAGTCCTTCCCCGGAGGCACCATCGTCTTCTGCCTGCTTTCTACCGTCTATCTAGCTGAGGGTTGAACGTTCGCCCCGGGAGTTCCAATGAATTTACGTTTGTTGTCCGCGGTTGTCTTCAGTCTGGCGCTCGGCGCCGCTTGCGCTCAGGATGCGCCTCCACCTGCCGGCCAAACCCAGTCTCCCGGCGCAGGCGGCGGGCAAGGGCAGCGTGGCGGCCGCGGCGGCGGATTTGGCTTTGGCGGCCGGGGCCTGCTGGGGACCGTGACCGAAGTGACCGCCGACCACTACACCATCAAGACCGACGCGGGCCAGACGTATATCGTCCACTTCAGCGCCAACACCCGCATCCTGAAGCAAACAGCCCAACGCCGCGGTCCCGGCGAAGACGGCGGCAATCGCGAGCAGTCCGCTCCGCAGACGCTCAAACCGACGGAGATCAAGGTGGGCGATGCGATCACCGCCATCGGCGAGGTGGACGACGCCGCCAAATCTGTCGGCGCCGTGATCGTGTTGCAGCTTGACCCCGAACGCGCCAAACAGATGCGCGAAATGCAGGCCAACTATGGCAAGACCTGGCTCATGGGCAAGGTGACGGCCATCAATGAAACCAAAGTCACCTTGCTGGGTTCGGTCGACAACACTGCCCACGCCTTTCAAGCCGACGAGAACACCACCTTCCGCAAGCGCCGCGAGCCCATCACCCTGGCCGATGTCCAGGTGGGCGATGCAGTGCGCGTCGAGGGCGCCGTGAAGGATGGAGTTTTTGTCGCGAGTTCGGTTTCCGTCATGGGCATGCCTCCGGGCGGCACGCCGACGGTCCCGCGCGACGCCCCGCCCGCCCCTCAACCCAAATAGCCTGCCACAACCAGTCGAACGGGGGCCCCACGTCTCGATTTTTGAGACCTGGGAGTCAACAGTCCTGCTCCAGCGTCCGGTCGCCAAAGGCAGATCGCGCCTTATTGATCCGGCCCCTAAATATTGTCATGCCTTCCCACCCATTTCGCGATGAAACCTGCGAAATGGATGGGGCACAGTGCTTCTATTTCAGGGCCGGATCAATAATCCCTGGCCCCTGTTCCCTGCTCTCTGGTCCCTGATCTCTGTTCCCTGATCTCTGTTCCCTGCTCCCTGCTCTTACAGGTATTCATGCACCATGCGCTCCCAGGTGGGCCAGTCGTGGGAGTTGAATGAGTCCCAGATGTAGAGCTTGTGAGGGATGCCCTTGGAGCTGAGGATGCGGTCGAGGTTCTGATTCTGGCCCAGGCAATGGTCGTCCCAGCCGGTGGCGAGGACGTAGGTGTTGCGGCGATAGCGCTCAAGGAACCAGGGGTCGCTCAAGTTGGGCAGGTAGTGGGTGGGCAGGTTGTAGTAGCAGTCCTGGTCGTAGTAGCCATGGAGAAAGTTGGAGAGATCGAAGGCGCCGGACATGGAGAGCAGGCCGGAAAAGACGTCGGGATGGCGCAAGGCGATGTTGACAGCGTGGTAGCCGCCAAAACTGCAGCCGAGCGAGACCAGATGGGGGTCGGGATTCTTCTGGCGGATGAGCGGAACGACTTCGTGGATGAGGTAGTCCTCGTACTGCATGTGGCGGGCGATGCGCCAGCGGGGGGCGACGGCGCGGTTGTACCAGCTTTCCATGTCCACCGAGTCGACACAATAGACCTGGAGCTGGCCGGCGTCGATTTTGCCTGCCAGGGCGCCGATCATGCCGCGGTCTTCAAACTCGTAGAATTTTCCGCCGGAGGTGGGAAAAACCAGGACGGGCAGGCCGGCGTGACCGAAGACGAGCAGTTCCATCTCCCTGCCCAGGCGGCTGGAATGCCATTTATGGTACTCACGAACCATGGTGTACACGCTCCGCGGTAGTTTTTGTTTCGGCTCTCAGTCCAGTTCCTGATCCGGTGAACGAGTTGCACCCGAACGGCTTGGATGGCCGCCGGGGAGTCTGCGCCAGGCAGCGGGAGAATTGGAGAACCGCTGGTTTCTTGATACTGTAACAGCCACAGGCTGCCGTTTTGGGCGTTTGCGGCGAGGCGGCTTGCGTTCGAGAGGCAGCCGACGCCGTTCAACGACAGGGGACCGCGGGGATTGAATCTTGAAGACCAATCACCGGACGCACCAACAGGCACGGACGCGCCCGAGGGGATGCCGGCGGCCCAGGAGGGGTCACCGCATCCGCGGCTCCGGCTGCACCGCGGGTTTGAGAGCAATTACCTGCCCGACCGGCGGGACCTCATCGTCTACGTCCCACCTGGGTATGACCGCGCGCCGGAGCGGAGCTACCCGGTGCTCTATTTGCACGACGGGCAGAACCTTTTTGACGGGCGGACGTCGTTCATTCCCGGGCGGACCTGGGCGGTGAGGGAACACGCGGACGCGGCGATCAAGGCGGGCGAGGTGGAACCGCTGGTGATTGTGGGCATCTACAACACCGGCGACCGGCGGCTGGCCGAGTATACGCATGAACGCGACTGGCAGATGGGCGGCGGCGAGGCCGATGAGTACGGGCTGATGCTGACCAGGGAGCTGATGCCGTGGATTGCCGGCCGATACAGGGTGCGGACGGAGCGGGAATGGACCGGGGTGGGCGGCTCGTCGCTGGGAGGGCTGGTTTCGCTCTTCCTGGGACTGCGCCACCCGGAGGTTTTCGGGGTCCTGGCGCTGCTTTCGCCCAGCGTGTGGTGGAACCACAAGAGCATTCTGGGCTACCTGAACGAGCGAGCCCCGCAGATTTGGGAGCGGCCGCGAACGTGGCTGGACGTGGGTGACCGGGAAGGCCACCGTACGCTGAAGGACGCCGAGACGCTGGCGCGGCGGCTAAAGGCCAACGGCTGGCGGCCGGGCGAGACGCTGCATTTTGAGCGGGTTCACGGCGGAACGCACGACGAGGCGAGCTGGGCACGGCGGGTGAGGCCGATGCTGAGGTTTCTGTTTCCGGCGGCAGAGAGTTAATTTGCTTCAAACGGTCACTTTCGGCGATACTTAGGTGTTGTGTCTTGCGAGGCTGGGCACTCTTGCCCGGCTTTTTATTTGGCGGGGCGAGCTTGAATCAGGCATCCGCCGGCCGGAAGACGCCTAAAGACTGCAACAGAGCACTGGATTTCGAAAGGAACCGTATCGCCGTGGTGATGATTCGTTTGGCGCGCGTTGGCGCCCGCAAGCAGCCCTACTATCGTATCGTGGTCATTGAGAAGGACCGCGCCCGCAACGGCCGTTCGATCGAGGTCGTCGGCACCTACAACCCCCGCACCAACCCGGCCTCGGTCGATCTGAAGCACGAGCGGATTGCCTACTGGCGGAGCCAGGGCGCGCAGCTTTCACCGACGGTGCAGAAGCTGGTGACCAAGAACCCGGCGCCGGCTCCGGTGGCGGACCCAGCCGCGGCCTGATCTTCGTTTTTCTCCTCCCCCTGAAGGTGTGCGCGGGCATTCAAAAAGCCGGCGCGCACGCGGTTACTGACGGCGATGGGTGTGTGCTGATACTATGCGCGCACCGATTTATGTCGCCAATTTTTGGTCGCCAATTCTTGGACGCATCCGGTCAGGGGCAAGTGCATGACCCAAAACGATATGGTCGAAGTGGAAGAGTTGGTCCGCGAGATTGCGCGGGCCCTGGTGGATGAGCCGACAGCGGTGGCTGTGGAGAGTGTGGACCGGGAAGAAAACACGGTTCTCAGGCTTCGCGTGGCTCCGCAGGACGTGGGCAAGGTGATCGGCAAGCAGGGGCGGACGGCGCGCTCGGTGCGCACCATTCTGGGCGCCGTAAGCATGAAGCTGCATCACCGCTACACGCTGGACATCCTGGAAGAAGACGACGAAGGCTAGAGCAGAACCAGAGTTGGTGTATCCCGAAAGCAGTGCACCCAAGTCCGGGGCCCCGGCGACGGGTCTTTGTCGATGGGGTGGAAGTCGACGCGACCATCAGGACCCGGGCCCCCACGGACAGGTCTTCGTTCGTGGGGTGGAGAGAGCGGCGACCTCGCATTCACTGAACAGGACACGGGGACTGTGGTTCTGCTCCAGCGTGGCGGCTGCGGAAGCACCCGGCTCGCTCCGGAGGCAGCAATGACCACAGCAGAGGAATGGGTCTGGCTGGCTCGCATTCGCCGCCCGCAGGGACGCAAAGGCGAGGTTTTCGCCGACATTCTCACCGATTTCCCTGAAAGGTTTGCCGAACGGCGGCGGCTTTGGCTGCTGCGCGAAGGTGCGTCCAAGGGCGCCGGGAGTGCGGCAGAGAGCCGAATTCCCTCCCCCGGCTCTCTGCCGCGCGAGGTGGAATTGGCGGCTCACTGGCTGCACAAGGGCGGCGTGGTGCTGCATTTTGCGGGGATCGATTCGATTTCGGCGGCTGAGACACTGAGCGGGCTGGTGGTGGCGATTCCGCGGACGGAGCGGGCGGCTCTGGGCGAGGACGAGGTCTACGTCGGCGACCTGATCGGCTGCACGCTGGTGGATGTCGCCAAGGCGGACGCGCCTCAAACCGAGCCGGTGGTCGTGGGCGAAATTGAGGAAGTGGATCGGACCGCCGGTCCGGTGGCGCTGCTGGTGGTGCGCGGCGCGACGGGCGAGGTCCTGGTTCCCTTTGCCAAGAGTTATCTGCGGCGCATCGACATCGAGGCCAAGCGGGTAGAGATGGCCCTTCCCGAGGGGCTGGCCGACCTGAATGCGCCGGGGCAATAGACGGGCGAATGCGCGTGCGGAATTAGGAAACGTCTGATCAAGTGTCCAATTTCCGAATCGCATTCCCTCAGTGGCTAAACAGGCTGCGGAAAAAGGCCAATTGTAGGACGAAAATCCAAAACAAAGTGCAGCAGGGCCTAAAGGCCGCGCTCATTCTACGGCACTTACGGCACGACTAAAGTCGTGCCCTGTTACAGAGCCAAGTTTTTCCGCAGCCTCGAAAGCCCGCCTTCATTTTGTGTTCCTTGCGGCACGACTAAAGTGTGCCCTTTCAAAACTGCGACTTATTCAGAGGTCCCTTAGAAAAAGAACTTCGATGCAAATTGGATCAAGCGCGGATTCGTTCCCGGCGCGGTGCTGGTGATGACGCCAAAATTGGCGTTATTGCTGGTGCAGCAGGTGGTGTTTGGCGGCGCGAATTGAGTGCGGTTCAGCAGATTGAAGAACTCCACGCGCAACTCGAAGCCGGCCCGCTCCTGATCCCCTAGAAATAGCCGCTTGAACAGGGCCACATCCTCGTTATTCACGCTATCCGAACGCAAGGTGGGATCGACGCGAGGCTCCGTGCCAAAGGTGAAATCGGCCGGCGCGGCAAAGCACGCGGTATTGAACCAATTCCCCAGGCGGCTGCCTTCGACGGAATTGGCCTTATGGCAGGAGGCCGCGAGGTCGGGGCGCGACGACCCGGCTCCGAACAGGGTCGTGTCGTTGGCCTGACCGTTGCTGAAGACGAGCGGAAATCCTCTTTGGAATGTGGCTACGCCGTCGATGCCCCAGCCGCCGACAACCCTGTTCAGCCTGGCGCCGATATTGGGCAGGAAACGCCGGTCCTGACCAAAAGGAATATCGAGCACGTAACTGACCACCAGGCGCTGGGGAACATCCTGCGACGAGAGAGAGCGCTCTCTGCGCAGGTTGTTATTGTCCTGAACGATGCCCACGGCCGTCTCCAGCCAGGCGGTGAGGGTGTCGGTGTTGCTGATCAGCTTGCCGTTGGTGTAAGCAGCCAGAAGCGACCCTCCCGGCAAGATGCGCTTTTGGACAGTCAACTGAAACGAGTGGTAGATGCTGTCGAACGATCCCTGGCCGCCAAGCTCGATGCTGGTGTATTGGGGATACGGCCGGAGAAGCTGGCCCACGGTGGTGGTGGGGGTGGCCAGCGCCAGCGCGCGCCCGTTGACAAAGAAAGGATTCGGCGTGGGCTGCAACAGCGCGACGGCGGATCGGCCCCCGGCGACAAATTCCGCCGCGGCCTGGGCAAGCAGGCTATCGGAGATCTGGTTGATCTGCTGCGAATACTGCGCCAGGTGCGTGCCCTTGGACCCCACATAGGCGGCGATGAGTGAGAGCCTCCCGGGCAGTTGACGTTCCAGGCTGAAGTTCCATTGCTGGACATAGCCGTCGGGGTGGTTGTCGCGATCCACCTCGGTGATCGACTGCACCACCTGGGTAAGAAACTGCTGCGTCCCTTCGGTTCCGAGCGTCCTGCCTGGCGGCGCGGAAATGCCATTCGGAAAGGGCAGAGAGATGGAGTTATAGGGATGAATTCCATCCACCGTGCCGGTATAAGTCGTACTGGCGGCATTCACCATATCATTGTCGGGATTCAGCGCGTACGACACATAGTTCGGTATCCAGAAGATTCCGTATCCGCTGCGCAGAATTGTCTTGGGTGTCACGCTGTACGCGATGCCGAGCCTGGGCGCAGCATTGTCCTTGGCGAGCGGAAGATTGTTTCGCGCTCCGGGAGAGACCAGAAACACGTCGCCCATGACGGGCGCAGCTTGCGCCGGGATGAACTGGTTGATGTAACTCTCGGCCACGGGATCAAAATAGGAAAGGCGGTTGAAGCGTTCAGACCACGGTCCCTGGAATTCATAGCGGAGGCCAAGATTGATGGCCAGTGCATCGGTGGCGTGCCAGGTGTCAGTGAAGTAGAATGCCCGGTACACCTGCTTGCCGGCCGTGAACGCAGGGACGACCGCCTGCGCGGCAAAGTGGTTATTCACGTTGCTGAAGTTATCCGCGTAGCCCAGCAGAAAATCGGCGATCGGCAGCCCGGTGAAGCAGGCTTCGCCGATGCCGCAAAAGTCGAAAGCTCCACTGGCGACGTTGGTCTGCGCGGCGTTGTCGTAACTTACCTCAAACTGAAAGCCGAGGCGGAAAAGGTGGCGTCCGCGCACCAGGGTAAGGCTGGGAGACAGGTTGTACTGCGTATTGTCATCCTGAATAAAACTATGTCCCTGGCTGCACATGATGTTATCGGCAAAGCTGGCAACACACAGAGTGGGAGTGGTGCGCATGGCAGAGGGAATCGCGGTGTTGTAGCCCGCGGGCCAGCCGATCGAAGTAAGGTCGAAATTTGCGTTTTTCGGAGAGCGAAGGTAGGTGAAATAGCTGATACTGGCGCTGGCATCGAAGATGGCCGTCGAACTGATGTTGTAGTTATACCCCGCCGCCAGTGCCCTGGTCTCATAATTCTCCAAACACCGGTCCAGACAGAGCCCGTTCTGGAGCGGATCGATGGGCAGGTCGAGCACATTCCAGTAACTGAAGCGGGTAAAGAGTTTCTGCCTGCTGGTGATCTCCTGATCCACGCGCCCAACTGCCTGGTTCTGATTTCCCCCGGTATTGGCAACCGTGTTGAAGTTATTGAACGTGCCGGAAGGAGCGATGGTTCCCGGAGCATTGGGCGCCGGCCACAGATAGAGGAGAGCCTTGGACGTCGGATTGATGCGGCCGAAGGGAATCCTGTTCTGCGCGAACGGTGACGGCAGAGAGGTGCTTCCAGGACAGGCTCCCTGGGCATTCAAGGGGCTCCCCGCACATGGATCCAGAATGGTGGTGGTGAGCGCCGAGAAGTCGCCTTCGCGTTCCGCCGCCGTGGGGACGGTGGCTGTGAAAGGGCTGCCGGTGCGCAGCCTGAAGTCTTCCCAACTGATGAACCAGAAGGTGCGATTGTTTTCGCAGCAGTGGCGTAGGTCCCATGGGCCGCCGGCTTGCGCGCCAAACTGGTTCTGCACCCACGGCGGGCGCGGTTTGCCGGCCCTGTTGAGGAAGAAATCGTTGGCGTTGAACATGCGATTGCGCAGGTACTCGTATGCTTCTCCGCGCAGAAGCTGGGTTCCACCCTTGGTGCTCAGGTTGGTGACTCCGCCCGCGAACCGGCCCCATTCGGCAGGCAGATTGCCGGTATGGACCTTGAATTCCTGAATCGAATCCTGGCTGGGGATCAGGATGGGCAGATTGATATAGGTAATATTCAGCGGCTGCCCGTCGAGATACTCGACGCTCTGGTTTCCGAAGGCTCCGCTGACCTGGTAGTTACCCCACCCGAAGGGGTTGACGCCCACGGGAGTTCCGGTGGCGCTGCCCTGGGGAGTTACCGAGGGAGCGAGCGCGATGAGATTGAAAACATTGCGCCCGTTGAGCGGCAGCTCGTTTGCCTCGCGGCGTTCGACGACCGTACCCAGGCTGGAAGATTCCGTATCCGGCGGAAGTGAGCCTCCCTCCACGGTTACGCTTTCCGAGGCCGACCCCGGCATCATTTCAAAATTCACCTCCAATGCATCTTGCACATGGAGGATGACGCCCGACTCGATGACCGCAATAAAGCCCAGCTTCTCAATCTCAATCCGGTACCTTCCGGGAGGCAGGTCGGAAACATAGTATGTTCCCTGCTCATTGGTCCGGCCGTGGTAAAGAATCCCGGTGCCGGTGTTAATGACCCGCACATCGGCTCCAGTCACGACCTTTCTGCCCGCGTCAGTAACTCGGCCGGTCAGCGATGCATTGGTCGATTGCCCCAGCATGAAAAAGGGGAGAAGCAACAGGAATAGCAGTCCGCCGAGGGCTCCGCGCGATGGCGACCCGATCCATTCTGAGTAACCGTTTTGCAATGCTCCCCCCTCAAAAGCCTACGGAACGATTCGACGTTGGCAAACCGCAACCCGGACGGCAGCAGGCCGCAGACACCAGCGAGGAACAATATATACGCCGCAGATGACCGATGTGTACCAAGATTACTTCTTCTTTTTTTGTGCCCCCAAACCAAGGGATATTCCTGTGGTCCTTCGCTTGCAGGCAGGAGTATAGTTCATTTGTCTTTGGGGAGGGTCGCTTTGGCCACTGATGCTGATCTGGTCGGGGGAATTGCGCTGTCGGGGAACTTCGGCCTCCTCCCGGCGCGAAGAACCGAAGAGAGGGAGATGCAGGGTGCGCTGGAAAGCACCTTCCATAGTGTTTCCGCGACCGCCAGAGCCTCCGATTTGAGTGATGAAAGACTCATAGCCCTGCTGAAAGCTCAGGATGCACAGGCATTGGATGTACTGTTCAGCCGTCACTCCAGGCTGGTATACAGCATTGCGCTTCGCATTCTCCATGACCCTGGCGAAGCGGAGGAAGTCGTCCAGGAGTGCTTTCTGTACCTTTATCGGAAAGCTGTGGCCTTCGAGCCATCCAGGGGCAGCGGAAAAGTATGGATTGTTCAGGTAGCGTACAGCCGTGCCCGGGACCGGAAAGCGCACCTGTCGCGCAGGGGATTCTATATCCGGACGGACATCGAGTCTCTGGAGTTACAGGACACGCTGCCAGGACGGGACAATGCCGAAAGTGAAATCGAGGCAAGGCTCGATTTGAGCAGCCTGCAGTGCGCATTCGACAATTTGACTGAACTGCAGCGCGAGACGCTGAAGCTGTACTATTTTGAAGATATGGGACTCCGGGAGATCAGCCAACAGCTAAATGAGCCACTGGGCAATGTGCGTCACCATTTTTACCGGGGTCTTGAACGACTGCGTAGAAGCACGTTGGTGGAAAGGCTGCGAAATCACCACAATGGAAAGAACTGAAGCACAAAACGAACACAGGAAATTTGAGGAGCTTTGTGCCCTGGCGCAGGCGGGCTCGCTCAGCATGGAGGAAAGGTGCGGCCTGGAGCTTCATCTGCGGACCTGCGCACCGTGCCGGACTCTCTACGATGAGTATGCGGCGATCGGCGGACTGGGTATGGCTTTTCTGGCGGGAAACGACGCTCTGACGGAGACGGCCGCGCAATGGGACAATCGCAGAGCCAAGCAAAGACTGTTCTCTTCGATCCGTGCGCTAAGGCTGCACCCGGTGGTCTCGATTGACACCGGCTCGCCGCACCCGACCCGCGGGCCGCTCTCCCGGATCGTCAATCGAACATGGGCCATGGCCGCCGTGGCGGCATGCGCGATGATCGCCGTGGCGTTGGGAGCCTACCACCTGGGAGAACGGAAGCCCGGCGAGGAGCGGAATGCGTCTTCACGGCAAACCTCCATGGCTTTGACATTCAGTCAGCCAGTTCCCGCGGCGAAGAGCGGGGCATCCGAAGAAACAGCGGCCTTGCAGGCTGCGCAGATCTCCAGATTGGAGGAGCAGCTCTCCGCCGGCCAGCAGGAGCTTGCGCAACTGCGTGCGGCGTCGAGTCTCGCGGATGAACGCGTGAAGGAACTCGAGAACGCGATCGGCGCGCGGGAATCGACGGCCCGGCAACTGACCGAAGAACGAGACAGACTGGCCGGCCAACTGGATGAAGCGGGAAAAGCCTACCAGTACCTGCAAACCGAATTCACCAACCTCAAGGCGGAGCATAGCCGGTCTCTTTTGCACACGGCCTCGCTGCAATCGGAAGTCAACGATCTTACGTCGGCCACCCGCGAGCAAGAGCGCCGGCTGAAGGACGACGAGCAGTATTTGACTTCCGACAGGGACATTCGCGAGTTGATGGGAGCGCGCAAACTCTACATCGCCGATGTCTTCGATGTGGATAGCGTGAGCCGCACCCGCAAGGCTTTTGGCCGGGTGTTCTACACGCAAAACAAGTCGCTGGTGTTTTATGCATTCGATCTCGACCATCAACCTGGGGCCAAGAACGCCAGCGTGTTTCAAGTGTGGGGCCAGAAGGACTCGGAGCCGAACGGCGGATCTCATCCGATGAACCTCGGCATTCTGTACATGGACAGCGAGTCGAATCGCCGCTGGGTCCTGCGCTCGGACGATCCAAAGCAGTTGGCGGAGATCGATGCTGTCTTCGTGACTGTGGAGCCGCATGGCGGCAGCCAGAAGCCGACCGGGAAGCCGCTTCTTTACGCGTTGTTGAGGAAGGAAGCGAACCATCCATAGAGTTATCACTTCCAGCCGCGATTGGGAACGATGCCTGCGCCTTCCTTGATGGTGTATAACTGGTCGGCCTTGAGTGCGGTGAAAGCCTGGCGCTGGCCGCTGGGCCATCGGACGGAGATATCGGCGAGGAGCGCATCGCCCAATCCGAAATGCAGCCGGAAATCGTTGCAGGAGAGAAAGCTCGATTGACTTTGCAGCTCCTTCATCTGGCGCTTTCCATTTGCCGCTAACTCGACGCGCGCGCCGATGGCCGATCGATTGGAAACAGTGCCTTCCAGCCTGATCTTGACCCAGTGACTCTTCCCTGCAACGTCATTGCGGAACAGGGACGGGGGCTCGCCCAGATTCACGACCAGCATGTCGATGTCGCCATCGTTATCGAAATCCCCAAAGGCGATTCCCCGGCTTGAATGCGGCTCGAGGATCGCGGTGCCCGCCTCATCGAATAACTCCTCAAAATGGCCACGGCCCAGGTTGCGAAAAAGCAGCAACGGACTCTTGTAGGGAGAATCCGGGTACCGGTGTTCGAGTTCCGGATAGATGTGGCCGGTGGCGACGGAGATATCGGGCCAACCATCGTTATCGAAATCCTCAAGGCCTGTCCCCCAGCAGACGAAGCGGTTGTCGACGGCCAGGCCCGATTCGCGCGTGGCGTCTTCAAAAATTCCCTTGCCCAGATTGCGGTAAAGCACGGGAAGATCGCCGGCAAAATTTGTCTTGAAGATATCCAGATGGCCGTTGCCGTCGCAGTCGCCGACTGCAACTCCCATGCCTGCCTGCTCCTGGCCATCAGAACTGTAAGAAACTCCGCGCACGCCGCCCTCCTCGCTGAAGGTGCCGTCGTGGTTGTTGATGAAGAGGAGGCTGGGGCTGGAGTCGCACGCCACGTAGATATCGGGCCATCCGTCGTCGTCGAAGTCGGCGGCTACCACGGTGAGGCCATAGTTGCTTCGGGCGCCGGAGATTCCAGCCGTCTGGCTCACGTCGGTGAATGTGCCGTCGCCGTTGTTGCGATAGAGACTGTGCTGCGCGAACGGGAGGCCGCGCGGACCGCAGTTGACGGGCATGTTGAGAAAAAAGCAATAGGACTTTTCGCCCGGGCGCGGCGTCTTGCCATACTCGAATGTCACATAATTCGAGACAAACAGATCGAGGCGCCCGTCGCGGTTGTAGTCAAGGAAAGCGCATCCCGTTCCATAGCGCGGCGTGGAATTGAGAAGGCCGGCTTCACGAGTTACATCGGTGAAGGTCCCGTTGCCATTGTTGCGATAGAGGACGTTCTGGCCCCAGTAGGTGAGGAAGAGATCGTCAAAGCCATCATTGTTGTAATCGCCGACGCAAACCCCGCTGGCCCAGCCGGTCTTGGTCAGGCCCGCTTGGATGGTGACATCGCGAAAGGTGCCGTCGCGATTGTTATGGTAAAGGCGGTTGGTGACGCCGGGCTCGGGACCGGTGAAGCGGCTGCCGCCAAGGACCAGAATATCGACCCATCCATCGTTGTCGTAGTCAAGAAAGGCGCATCCGCAGCCGATGGATTCGAGGATGAAGTCTTTGGGATTGGGCGAGCCATACAAGACGGGATGGTCAATTCCGGCCTTCCGCGCCACTTCAACAAAATGGGCGTTGTAGGGCAGGCCGGATCGCTTGCCGCGAGGCAGCGCCGCAATCTTGTGGGGAACGACGCCCTGCGAAAAAGCCGCGGCCGCAGCGGCATTCATCGCACTCAACAGAAACGCGCGCCGCGAATGTTTCATTCATGCTCCCGCGCAGGCAAAAGCGATGCTGCAATTGATCGAACAAAGGGTATCATACGATGCTGGCGCCGCATAACTGCAATGAAATGATCGTTAGCCTGCTTGACAACGCTGGGGCTGCGGAGGAAGCTAAGGGGGTTCCTCGCGAGGGACTTTACTTTGTGCGTGGTTAGAGGAGGCGTGGCTGAATGGCGTGCGTGAGAATTGGAGCGGCGGGCGCGCGTTGTTTTGTGTCGCTATTCTTCCGCGGACGGCGGGTGTTGACTGCGCTTTTGTTTGTTTCGATGGCCAGTCTGGCGCGGGGCCAGCAGACCTCGGCACTCGAGGCCGCGCGGCAGGCGATGGAAGCGAAACAATATGCCGCCGCCGAGCAGTTATACCGGAAAGCGCTCGCGCAATCGCACCCATCCGCCGCGGTACTCACCGATCTTGGTTTGAGCCTGCAGATGCAGGGGCGGTCGGCAGACGCGATGCGCTATTACTCATTGGCGCTCAAGCGGGAGTATGTTCCCGAGACGTATGCGCTGCTGGCCCAGGAAAGATGCAGGATGGGCGACCTGGATGCCCTGAGGCCGATGCTCGAAAAGATATTTCGCGAAGAGAGAAAGAATCTGCGAGTTATCTCCGCGGTCGCTCCTTGTTATCTGGATATAGACGCGCCGGTCGAGTCGGCGATCGTGTACCAGGCTCTGTTGGGCAGCAAAGACTATGCACCGGATCTGGGTTTGGTTCAGTTAGCCAAGTCCTACATCCGGAGCGGGCAGTTTTTTGCTGCCAGGCTGAGCAAGACGCCGGGATCGGAGCCGTTTCTTCAGGCGCTGCGGGATGCTTCCACCGCGGGGTCGAGGGGAGCGCGGAGCGCTTTTCCAGAGGCGGCGCGCGTTTCAAAATATTTCCAGCCCGACCTGAGTTGGGCGGATGCGGTGGAGAGATGGCGCGAGCACCCTGCGGACATTGGGCTGCTTTACCTGTTATCGGTGTTGAGCGCGGAAGAGGGGATGCGGCAGATCGAGTTATGCGAAGAGCAATTCCCCGCGTCGCCTTATCTAGCGCAGTTTCACGCGGATGTGCTGGCGGACCAGGGACACGGGGATGAGGCGGCGGCGGAATACGAACAACTGATGCGCGAACACCCCGATTTGTCTGAACTGCGCTACAATCTGGGCTTGCTGCGCGAGAAGCGGGAAGAATGGGAAGCGGCGGCCAAGGCATTCCGCGAGCAACTGGCGGCGTATCCCAGCGACGAGCGAGCGGCGGCGCATCTGAGCCGCTGCATGTTGCAGATGGAGCAATACGCGACGGCGCGAGATTTCCTTGAGCCCAGGATGCGCGCGGAACATCCGCCGCAGTGGGCCAGCCTTAATCTGGCCGAAGCGGATGAGAAGCTGGGCAATCTGGAGGCGGCCATCCGGGTTCTGGTGGCGGCGGAACATGAGGCTAACGCCGACAAGCTGGTGCACTATCGCCTGGTGCATTTATATTCGATCTCCGGCCGGCCGGCTGACGCCAAGCGGGAGTTTGCGCTGTTTCAGGCTGCGACCGGAAAATAGAGAACGCATTTTTATTTCAGATATTGGTACAGATCACCCGGTTCCTCCGTATCCCCCCATGTGGAGTGTGCGCATTTTCAGGTGCGCTCCACAGCAGGAAGACCTTTGGAGGCACCATGTCAAATGTGAGAAGCGCGAAACCTGGCTGGGCACTTGTGCTTGGCCTTTTCAGCGTGATTCTTCTCTTGTCGTGCTCCCTCGCAGCGAGAGCACAGTCAACCTACGGAGCCCTGACCGGGACAGTTGTTGACTCGACCGGCGCAGCGGAACCAGGCGCAACCGTTACGCTTACCAACATCGGAACCTCGTTGAAGCAAACGCAGTTAACCGGCGACACCGGCCTCTATTCGTTCGTGAACCTGGACCCCGGCCAGTATCGGCTGGTGGTTGAAAAGACAGGGTTCAAGCGCGTCGACCGGGAAAACATTGCCATTCAGGTGCAGCAGACGGCCCGCGTCGACATCCAGCTTTCGATCGGCCAGGCAACCGAGACCGTTACAGTCAATACGGATGTTCCGCTGCTGCAGGCGGAGACTTCCTCTCTGGGCCAGGTGGTGGAAGAGCGCAGCGCCGATGAGCTTCCACTGAATGGGCGCAACGTTTTCTCGCTGGTCGAGGTCGCGCCTTCCGTAGTTATGCAAGGACAAGCAGGCGCGACGGCTACAGGACAGAACCCGTTCTCCTGGGGCAACTTCCAGATCGGCGGCGCGTTCGCCAATCAGAGCGCCGAATATCTGGACGGCCAGCCGCTGAACATCGGATACATCAACCTGCCTATTCTGATTCCCACGCAGGATTCGGTGGGAGAATTCAAAGTCCAGACCAATAACATCGGCCCGGAATGGGGCAAGGTGGCAGGCGGCGTTTTGAACCTGAGCACCAAGGGCGGCAGCAACACCTTCCACGGCGAAGCGTATGAGTACATTCGCAACAAGGTGCTCAACGCCAATGACTGGTTTTCGAACAACGGTGGATTAGCCCGGGCGCCCTGGATTCAGAATCAGTTTGGCGGCAACTTCGGTGGAAGGGCCATCAAGGACAAGACCTTCTTCTTCTATAGCTACGAGGGCTTCCGGTTGCGCTCCTCGGCGCCCTGGGTCGATACGGTTCCAACGACCGCGCTGCAAACAGCTGTTGCCAGCGGCGGAGATGTGGACCTCACCGACCTTGCAACCGCCGTCGGCGTTCCAGCTATTGTGGACCCCTGCGGTGGAACCATTCAAACGGCCAGCACAACCGGATTGGGAAATGGCGGCTGCCTTGTCAACACCTACACTCCCACCCAATTCGCTGGCACCTCCAACCTCTTTACGATTCCAGGAGCGCGCATCAATCAGACGGATGCAAAGCTGATGCCCATTCTGTGGCCGGCGCCGACCGACTCCACCACCCAGATAAACAACTTCACGGGCAGCTACGCTCTCGGCGGCAACCAGAATCAAAACATCGTGCGCGTCGATCAGAAGATCAACGACAAGCAGAACATGTTTGCCCGCTTCAGCCAATGGAACAACCTGAATATGCCCGAGGATCCGGAAGGCAAGGGCCTATGCCTCGATCGCTGCACGGAGACGATGACCTCGAAGGGCATCGCCATTGGCTACAACTACGTCTTCACGCCGAACGTGATCGGCAACCTGGACGTATCGGCCACCCGCTTCAACTACCTGCGTACGCCCAAGAACTCGGGCTTCGACTTCTCAACGATTGGTTGGCCCGCTGGGTTCAACAGCGAGTTGTCATCGTCTGAAAGGACGCCGCCCACGATGGTCGTGCAGGGTGAGTCCGACGACCTGACCAGCAGCCAGGGACAGAGCTACATCGTGGACCACGACACCCAATACTGGATCTCGCCCACCGTCACCCTGGTCAGAGGACGGCACACGTTCCAGGCCGGCTATCAATCCGAAATCACTCTGGACGACTATGCCCAGAGCAACATCATCAGCGGCTGCATCGGGTTCGGCGGGTCCTTCACTGAGGACTACAACACGCCGGATGATCCTACTGCCTCTGGCGCCTGGGCTCCTGTCACCAAGAACCCGACTCCGTTTGGCATGGCGGACTACCTGTTGGGTTGGGGCGGGAGCGCGGGCCAGCAAACGGGCAACCACTTCTTCGGCACGGCTGTAATTCCCAACGAAGTAGCCGGAAGACAGACCCTAGCCGCCGAATTCATCAACGACACCTACCATGCAAGCTCGAAACTGACACTGAACCTCGGAATCCGCTACGAGTATCAGAGTCCGTGGACGGAGCGGCACAATCGGCAGTCGTACTTCGATCCAAACGCGATCGATCCGATTGCAGCCATGGCCGTGGGAACACCGGGTGGACCCACATCGACGGTGTTGGGCGCGGTCGGACTGGTCGATACTCCGTCGCACACCAGCCGCTACAATCTGAATCCAAACCGGCTCGGAGTTGCGCCGCGCATCGGCTTCGCTTACTCGCTCGATGCGAAGACGGTTCTACGCGGCGGATACGGAATGTTTTGGATTCCGCTTGACGCCAGTTGGGCGACCAATCCTCTGAACGACCCGGCCAACTCCATTTCAACCGCCTACATTGGGAACAATGGCAGCGTGAAAGTTCCCACCAACACGGTTTCCACTCCGTGGCTGAACTTTGTCCAGCCTCCAGGCGCCGCTATCGATACCGCGTCCGGTTTGCCGCTGATTGCGAAGGACGAAGAGGGCGGGTCGAACCCCACCTTTGAAAATCCGCAGTACAACTACGGCTACATGCAGCAGTGGAACGTCGATATCCAGAGGACACTCTGGGGCGGATGGTTCACCGACATCGCGTACGCCGCCAACAAGGGCACACACCTGCCCGCCTACAACCAGGAAGTTGACCAATTGGGAGACAATTACCTTGCACAGGCGGCGGCTCAATCCGCGGCTAACGTGCCGAGCACTGTCTGTCCTACCCAGATAAGCGGCGGCAATCCCATCACGGTGGATATTGCCTGTTCCGTGGCGAACCCATTTGCCGGCACTTCCGCAGCCGGCAGCTCGATGTCCTCCACACAAACCACTTACGGGCAGTTGTTGAGACCCTTCCCACAGTACAACGGCCTGCAATATGCCGGTGCGGGGAGCTTCTCGAGCACCTATAACTCACTTCAGGCAACCCTGCAGAAGCGCTTCAACGGTGGCGGAACGCTGTTGGCTGCCTACACCTGGGCCAAGCTCCTGAGCAACACAGACACCATCACCTCCTGGCTGGAGTCCGGGGGCAAAGGGGGCGTACAGGACTGGAACAATCTGCGCGGTGAGAAATCGCTCTCTTCGCAGAACGTCCCACAGCATCTGATCGTCAGCTATGTGCTGGACCTGCCGTTCGGCAGAAACAAGAAATACCTGAGTGACCTTCCTGCCTTAGGCAGCAAGATCGTGAGCGGCTGGGGAATTGACGGTGTGACCACGTTCCAGACCGGCTTCCCCATCAACATCAGCGAATCGAGCAGCAACGGCGCCAATTACTATGGCGCATCGCTGCGTCCCAACGTCGTGGCTGGTTGCAAGAAGGCAACCAGCGGAAGCGCGGCAGGGCGTGTAAAGAGCGGTCTGGCCGGCAACGCCGGTTGGATCAACCCGGCGTGCTTCACTTTGCCCGCTGCGTATACGTTCGGAAACGAACCCCGCGTGGACCCAACCCTGACGGCTGACGGCATAGCCAACTGGGACTTTGCCGCCTTCAAACGTACGACCTTCGGCCCCGATGAGAAGATGGGATTCGAGTTCCGCGTCGAGGTCTTCAACACCTTCAACCGTGTGCAGTTCAACCCCCCGGCCAACGGAGCTGGAGCCCAAAACTTCGGCGTCATTACCGGCCAGATGAACACGCCGCGCCTGGTGCAATTTGCCGGCAAGTTCGTTTTCTAAACCGTGGTTCAACCGTGAGAGTGCGGCCATGCGCCGCACTCTCATTTTTTTGGGCTGGTTCGGGGCGGCGGTCGGAGACCTAGCCCGCATTTCTCACAAGCGCGTTGTTGATTGCGGTGCCAGCAGATAGAAAAAGAACTTGGAAAGGCCGTCTTTTCATGGCATAACTGCGTTGTCGAGACGTAAGTTGTGCCGTGTGGAG
>Ga0181520_10003773_pt1 | contig 26194 bp, 25 predicted proteins | sample PEATcosm2014_Bin_29_FD_132451 | JGI IMG/M metagenome (GOLD analysis project Ga0181520, IMG submission 132451) | Peatland microbial communities from MTU Mesocosm Facility, Houghton, MI, USA - PEATcosm2014_Bin02_30_metaG | ecosystem: Environmental > Terrestrial > Soil > Wetlands > Peat | place...
CGCGGCATCCTGATCAACATCACCGGATCGAGCTCGCTCAAACTTTCCGAAGTGAACGAAGCTTCGTCGTTGATTCAATCCTCCGCGCACGAAGACGCCAACATTATCTTTGGCGCGGTGCTCGACGAAAAGATGGGCGAAGACGTTAAGATCACCGTGATCGCCACAGGCTTCCGCGACCAGATGCCGGAGCGGCGCGCGCGCATGCTGAACGTGGAAGAGACGCCGGTGGTTTCTGTGCCGATAGTATCCTCCGGCAACTGGATGCGCGAAAGCAAGCCCGAAGCCGCCGCGCAGCCTGCGCGTTTTATGAGCGAAGAAGACGATGCAGAGGCAGAGAACGGCGACGATGGTTTTTTCTTCGCTTCTGCCGCTCCGGGCGTGACGACCACCGTTACAGTTGCCGCGCCGGCGAACGAAGTTGGTGGTCACGCAAACGAGTTTGCGAGCGAGAGCGGGGCGTCGAATGGATCGCATATTGAGGAGGCGGAGACCGATCTTCAGCGCCGAGATTTTGCGGCGGACTTTGCCGGAACTCCGCGCGGCGCCGCGGAGCCAGGGGCGGAGGCTGTTTCCGCACTCTTCGCCGGCCCGGCTGAACAGCCTGAGCGGGACTTAGACGTTCCTACGTTTCTGCGCCGGCATAAGTTCTAAAGTTCCATCGAATCAATGGTTCGCGTCGCAATCCGTTGGCGGGAAAGGTTCCAAATCGGGCGAGAAAAGGATAGAATAACCAGAACGCCCCGAAAGTTGTATGGGTTGCGAAGCCGGATCAAGGGAAACTACTGTCTCCTGGGCCGTTTTTAGGGTTAGAAAGTACCCGGCCGGCGGCGGATGGCAGGGACTGCGCTGGCGGATTTTCGCACCCTCGTGGTGCGGGGCCAGCAACAAAAAGGACATCGCGGGTTTACGGAAAGAAGCGCGGCGCCCGCGGGCGAACGCGCGGCACGGGATCCAAACTTTGAGGGGTTGTTGACCGGATGAAGCAGTTCCGCACAGGGCCTATACATTTTGTCTTTTTGCTCTTCGCCGTCGGCGCCATCAGCGCCGCGGCTTTGGATGCTCCGCAAACTCTGCACCACCCCAAATCCAGGACTGAGTCGCACATGACAGCGACGCGACATGCGGTGGCCCACAAATCCACGCCGACTGCATCGCGCGCCTCCGCATCGCACACTTCTACTGTTCATCACAGGTACGCGAGCCGCACGGGGACCCGCGCCGCCACAAGAACTACCGTGGCTCGGAGCGCAGCAACGGCGGGCGCGCATATGCGCAGTGCTTCCTATCGCCGCATTCATCATTATTACGAGCGTTTCACGGCCAGTTCGTTTGTACAGGGGGCTGTTGGCGCTGATGACAACACGGCGGGCGAAGATCCCGTGGTGCGCCAGGCGGCCATCGATGCGCTCGGCGATATGAACGGCACCGCAGTGGTGATCAATCCCGCCAACGGCCGCATCCTGGCGATGGTCAATCAAAAGCTTGCGCTGTCGCCGGGCGCTGAGCCCTGCTCTACCATCAAGCTCACGGTGGCGCTGGCAGCGCTTTCTGAATCCCTCGTCACCAGCGATACCATGGTGCAACTCGCCGGCTTCCGCATGAATATGACGCAGGCGCTGGCCAAGAGCAACAATCTTTATTTTGAGGAACTCGGCCGCGAGCTGGGCTTTGAACGCGTGCGCCATTACGCCACGCAATTTGGCCTGGGCGAACTGGCCGGATACAACATTCCCGGCGAGCAGCTGGGCGCGTACCCCGATCAGCCGATTCCGGATTCTGAAGGCGGCGTTGCCCGCATGTGCAGCTTCGGGCAGGGGGTTTCGCTCACGCCGCTTCAGTTGGGCGCGTTTGTCGCCGCTATCGCCAACGGCGGAACGCTCTTCTACCTGCAGCATCCGACTACTCCAGACGATATTGCAAATTTTCAACCTCGCGTAAAGCGCACCCTCGATATCGCGCGTTACCTTCCTGACCTTGAAGACGGAATGGCCGGAGCTGTCGAGTATGGAACTGCGCGCCGCCTGCGTGCTAACTTCCGCGAGCTGCCCATCTTCGGCAAAACCGGGACCTGCTCGAATGACGGAACACGATACGGCTGGTTCGCAGCTTATTCCCAGTCGCCTCAGGGCGGACTGGTTACTGTTTTCTTCCTTGAAGGAGGCAGAGCAACCTTTGGCCCCCGAGCTGCCGAGCTGACAGGCGCGTTCTACGCGAATCTCTGGGACCACGACTACTTTGGAGAGAAGAGCCAGGAAGCGATTTCCGCGCCCGATCAAGACCAGCCGCGTGGCTCGGCGCTGCCGGCGTCGTCGATGAACGGCGCAGCCGCGGCTCACCAATAGCAGCTGAGACTTCGAATTCCAGTCGCAATCAGGCCGCCTTCGGGCGGCTTTTTTGCGCCTATTTCGTCGCGCGGATTTATTCTGGCGGTGATATGAACAGCGTCAACTGGGTTGTGGCCGGAATTGGCGAGATAGCGCGCAAGCGCGTCATTCCCGCCATTCAATCGGAGTCGCGCAGCCGCCTTTACGGCTTTGTAACACGCGACCCGAGGAAGGCTGCCGAGTATTCCGGCGCGCGCACTTGGCCCAGCATTGAAGAAGCTGTCGCCGATCGTGCCGTCGACGCCGTTTACGTTGCGTTGCCGGTGGCGTTGCACGCGAGCGCCGCGATCAGTGCACTGCGCGCAGGCAAACATGTGCTGTGCGAGAAGCCGATGGCGATGAGTTCTTCCGAGGCCGAGAAGATGGTCGCCGAAGGCCGCGCGGCAAATCGTGCTTCGGGCTCTCTCTTCGGCGTTTCGTACTATCGTCGCCTATACCCAAAGCTCATCCGCGCCAAGCGATTGATCGCCGACGGCGCGATCGGCCGCCCGCTCCTCGCCGAGGCCAATTGCCACAGCTGGTTTGAGATTGCCGGCCGCGAATGGCTTGCCGATCCTTTGCTCTCCGGTGGGGGCCCGCTCTATGACATCGCTTCCCATCGCATCGACGCCATGAACTTCCTCTTCGGCAATCCCGAACGCGCGAGCGGACTGCTTTCGAATGCCGTGCATCGCATCGCTGTCGAAGATTCGGCGACCGTGCTCATGCGATACTCCGGCGGGGTGCACGCGGTGGTCGACGTGCGCTGGAACTCGCACTTGCCCCGCGATCAATTCCGGATTATTGGCGAAAACGGCGAAATCAACCTCGATCCCCTGAACGGGCCGGAGTTGCGAGTGGCTGGTTCGAGCGGTTCCCGCACCGAGCTGCTGCCTCCGCACGCCAACCTGCACTTTCCGATGGTGAAAAACTTTGTCGACGCCGTGCTGGCCAATGATCCCGCGCGCTTGGCCTGCCCGGCGGAGCAGGCCTCGTGGGTTGACTGGGTCATTGAACAGGCGGTTTCGGCACAGGCGCGTCCCTCGTGAGGGTAGCCCGCAGTTTTTCTTGATTCTTCTGAAACGAACTTCGTATAGATTCATCTCATAGGGTGAGGCCGCTCTTCCCGTCCGCATTGAGCTTGCGGAGTCCGCGGCCTGCTTCTTCATCACACCCTAATTCGGACCAAACTTATGGCATTGCCGACCGACATTCTACTGACATACGGATACCTGCTCATCTTTGCGTGGGTCCTGGTCGAGCAACTCGGCATTCCCCTGCCGTCGGTACCGATTCTGTTGGCGGCCGGAGCGCTATCAGCCCAACAGCAGATCAGTTTTCCTCTGGCTCTCGCTGTTGCTGTGGCCGCATCAATAAGTGCGGACAGCGCGTGGTTCTTTATCGGGCGTAGCCAGGGTCATCGCGTGCTGCGCCTGCTTTGCAAACTTTCTCTTGAGCCGACCACCTGCGTTCGACGCACGCAGGATTCGTTTGGCCGGCGCCGCGGCACCATGCTGATGTTCGCCAAGTTCGTTCCCGGCCTGTCAACGCTCGCGCCTCCCGTTGCCGGCCAGAACGGCATGAGCTTTGGCGCGTTCCTGCTCTATGACGGCATCGGCTCGACGTTCTGGGTGGGCGTCACGATGATCTGCGGCCGATTCTTCGGCGATCTGATCAAGCGCAATCCGGGCGTCCTCAACTGGGTTGGCCGCTTCTCCGGCGCGCTGCTGATTCTGGGCGTCGTTGCGTTCTTTGTCGGCCGCCTGATCCGTCGCCGGATGGTGCTGAAAGACCTCATTGCCTCGCGCCTTGAACCTGAGGAACTGAAACAGCAGATGGACGCCGGAGAGCCAGTCTATATTATCGATCTCCGCCATCCTCTCGAGCTTGTACCCGACCCTTTCACACTGCCCGGTGCAGTGCGGCTTTCACCCGACGAACTCTCCTCGCGCCACTTTGAGATTCCGCGCGACCGCGATGTAGTGCTCTATTGCACCTGCCCGAGCGAGGCTACTTCAGCCAAGGTTGCCATGCAGTTGCACAAGCTGGGGGTCGAGCGCGTGCGTCCGCTGCGAGGCGGCTTCGACGAGTGGAAACGCCTCGGGTATCCCATGGACGCCATTCCTCCGTTCAAGACGCTGGTTCCCGCGATTGAGCCGGCAAGCTAGCCAACGACGTCAACTCAGAAAAAACACTTCGTTGCTCGATGCGATCGGTGAGCGTTGAATGTGGCCGGGTGCGGAACTAACGGCTGATCTGTTCCTCGAGGACCACCTGCACACGCTGGCCGACTTCTTTTTCGATCGCGCGGCGAATATCTGTCTTGACGGGCAATTTGTGTGTTCCATCGCCCAAGGCCATGAAGGAACTTTGAAAGGGCACTCCGTCAATCTTGCCGCGCACCTTTACCAGGCCGCGCGTGCCGAAGAACTTCACAGAGGAGGGCCAAACGACATACGTCCAGCCGCCTTTGCTGGGGCTTTTTTGCAACGTTGCTGCGAAACGCTGATTGAGTTTCATGGAGACTTCTCCGCTCAATGCGAGCATTTCATAAAGTTCTGCCGTTGGCAAAGCCGCCGCGTGTTTCGGCGGCTGAATCTCTTGTCTCTTTTTCTCTCATCTCTGTTTCCTGCCGTACCATGGTTGAGGAACGGTCACGACCGTTCGGAGCACGACCTTGGCCTACGACGATCTGCGCGACTGGATCAAGACTCTTGAAAAACACGGCGAGCTCAAGCGCATCGGCGAAGAGGTTTCGCCGGAGCTCGAAATCACCGAGATCACCGATCGCGTGAGCAAAATCGGCTCGCGCAGCGGAATCGGATCGAGCGCGGGTGCGCACGGGGGCGCGAACAAGGAAAAATACGCGCCCGGAGGTCCGGCGCTGCTGTTTGAAAACGTGAAAGGTCATCCCGGCCACAAAGTCCTCATCAACCAGTTCGGCAGCGAACGCCGCATGGCATTGGCGCTGGGCGTTTCGAAGATGGATGAAATCGCCGAGCGCATTACCGGCCTAATGAATTTGAAGGCTCCGGAAGGTTTTCTGGACAAACTGAAGATGCTGCCGCAGCTCGGCGAGCTTACCAGCGCTTTTCCCAAGACCGTAAGCGCGAAGGACGCGCCGTGCAAGGAGATGATTCGGCGCGAGAAGTTCGATCTGAACTATTTTCCGATTCTCAAGTGCTGGCCGCTCGACGGCGGGCGTTTCATCACCCTGCCCTGCGTGCACACGCGCGATCCGCGAACCGGCAAGCGCAACATCGGGATGTATCGCATGCAGGTCTACGACGGCCAGACTACGGGCATGCACTGGCAGCGGCAGAAAGTCGCCGCCGAGCACTATCGCGAGGCACTGCGGAACGCGGCTTCAGCCGGCGCAGAAGCCGACGCGGCTCTCAGCTCATCCAGTGCCCGCGTGGCGATGATGGCTGAGACTGCAGGCGGCGCAGTCAGCATACCCGACGGTCCGCTGGCCGGCACGCCGCAGGTTTCACTTGGAAAATTAAAAGGCTCGCGCCTTGAGGTTGCTGTTGCCATCGGCACCGATCCCGCGACGACATTCGCGGCGATCGTTCCCGCGCCGCCTGAGGTTGAAGAGTTTTTGATTGCGGGATTTCTGCGCGGCAAGCCGGTCGAGATCGTGAAGTGCGAGACGGTTGACCTTGAAGTGCCGGCCAACGCGGAAATTATTCTCGAAGGGTACGTGGAACTGGGCGAACTTCGCGCAGAAGGTCCTTTTGGCGACCACACCGGCTTCTACACGCTCGAGGACGAGTACCCGGTCTTCCATCTCACCTGCGTCACCCATCGCAAGGATCCGATCTATGCCGCGACCATCGTGGGCAAGCCGCCGATGGAGGACGCTTGGATGGGCAAGGCCGTCGAGCGGATTTTTTTGCCGGCGATGAAGATGACCATCCCGGAGCTAGTCGACATTCATCTGCCCGTCGAGGCGGTCTTCCACAACTTGATGATCGTCTCGATCAGGAAGAGTTATCCGGGACAGGCGCGCAAGGTGATGAACGCCATCTGGTCGCTGGGCCAGGCCATGTTCACCAAGTGCATCATCGTGGTGGACGAGGATTGCGACGTGCAGAACATCGGCGAGGTGGTTCTCCGCGTGGCCAACAATATCGATCCCGAGCGCGACATTCAGTTCACCCTTGGGCCCGTCGATTCGCTCGATCACGCGAGCCGCCTGCCCAACTACGGATCGAAGATGGGTGTGGATGCGACGCGCAAGTGGAAGGCCGAGGGATTTAACAGGCCGTGGCCGGCAATGATCGAGATGGATCGCGCTACGAAGGCCAAAGTCGATGCGATGTGGGCGAAGCTGAGGATGTGATGGGACGCCAAGTGCGCAGATGGAAGCGCAACTCCCGCTTCGCGCCGGCCCCGTGCGATACTAGAAGATGACAAACCCCACACCAACCCCAATCCTCACTGAGCGCTTCACTCGCGCTGTTGATTACGCGCGCACGCTCCACACGGAAACCCGCAAAGGAACCAAGATCCCCTACATGGCGCATCTGCTCGGCGTGGCGTCGCTCGTCATGGGGGAGGCGGGCGGCGCGGTTCCAGTCACCGAGGACATGGTCATCGCGGCGATTCTTCACGACACGGTTGAGGACCACGGCGGCAAGCCGCGTCTCGATGACGTCGAGAAAATCTTCGGTCCTCACGTTGCGCGCATGGTGGAAGGGCTCTCCGATACGCTCGCCGAGGATCACGACAAAAAAGAGGGTTGGGAAGAGCGCAAGAACGCCTATCTCGCGCGCCTGCAATCGGAGCCGGAAGAGGTGCTCGTCATTTCAGCGGCCGACAAGCTCTACAACGCAAAATCTATCCTGGACGATTTAAAAGTAATCGGCCCCGCCGTATGGGACCGGTTCAAGCGCGGCCCGAAGGATCAGCTCTGGTACTTTCACTCGCTTCTCGAAATATTTGAATCTCGCCTGAACAACCGCACGGTCGCCGAGCTGAAGCGCGTGGTGGATGAGATTTCTTATCTGGTCGCGACGGAATGGCCCGGGGAAAGCGCTGCCCCGGAACCAGGGGAATCCGGGGGAAGAATCTGAACCAAAATCGGCACGGGAACACGCGGCCCGAGCCGTCCAGCCGCCCACCTCGCCTGTGCTACGCTTTTTCTGGGTTTCGCCTGCTGCTTCCCCCAAGCTCGGGCGCCGGCGATTCCAGAGGAGGTCTGGCGCATGATGCGGAGCTTTGCTGGCGCCGGGGGAAGGCAATGCGCGAATTGCCGATTGCCGTTCGTGCTGGGTCTGCTGTTGGTGCTTGCGCCGGTCTCGTTCGCGCAAGCGGGAACCCAAGTTCCTAATCCCAGCGCCACCTTGAGCGCAAAGATCCAGAGCGTGGAAACCGGACTCACGCCACATGTGCAGATCAAGGGCGGTCCGGCTGTGCACTGGTCATTACACGAACGAATGGCCTATTTCCACGTGCCTGCGGTGAGCGTGGCCGTCATCAATCATGGATCGCTCGAATGGGCCAAGGCATACGGCGTGAAGGACGCAGGGGGCTCGGACTCTGCGGATCGAGAAACTCTGTTTCAGGCCGCGTCTGTCAGCAAAGTTGTTACAGCGCTCACGACTTTACGGCTTATCCAACTGAAGCGCATCGGACTCGATGACGACGTGAACCAGAGACTTGTGCATTGGAAGCTTCCCAACTCATCCGGGCATCCGGTGACGATTGCCGAACTGCTGAGCCACAGCGCGGCGATTAACTTCCCCGCGGGCGAGACCGCGTTGCCACCGTCAGACCCGTTGCCCACGCTGCTTCAGCGATTAAATGGCGAAGCGCCGGCGTTGAACAGGCCGGTTCATGTCGACGGCGTGCCGGGCTCCGGCTTTCGCTATTCGAATGGGGGGTATCTGGTTCTCGGCCAGCTCATCTCGGATGTTACGGACGAGGACTTTCCACACGCGGCGCAAGAGCTGGTTCTGGATCCCCTGAAAATGAAGCACAGCACATTTGACGTGCTGACGCCGGATGGGCCGAGGAAAGATATCGCCGTTGGGCACACTGATGATGGCGCGCCGGAAGACGGAAAATGGCGCGTGGTTGGTGGGCCGGAGGGCGGTCTTTGGACGACTGCGTCCGATCTGGCGCAAGCCGTTGCTGCGATCGAGGCAGCGTACCAAGGAACCGGTGCGAAATTTCTCCCCTTGCCGCTCGCCTACCAGCTGCTGACTAAGCAGAATGATCAGTGGGGACTGGGCGTGCAACTGCAAGGAAGCGGTGACACACTCGCTTTTCGCCACGATGGTTCGACGCCCGGCTACAAAGCGGTTCTCTTCGGCTATGCGAATCGAGGGCAGGGCATTGTGATTCTCACTAACGGAGATCGAGGCGGTGAGCTGGCCGACGAAATTCTTTATAGCGTGGCCGCGGCTTATGACTGGCCAGATTTTCAGGTTCTTGAAAAGCAGGTCGCGGTGGTCGAACCGCAGCTTCTGAAGCAGTATGTCGGCCGTTACCAGATGGCGCCCGGAGCATTCGCCACCATCACGCTCGAAAACGGTGCGCTCTATGGCGAGGTTCGCGGACGCGACAAAACCAGGCTGTATCCCGAAGCGGAAAACAAATTCTTCATGATCGAGGGGCCGACAGTCGAGTTTGTGAAGGACGGTGCCGGGAATGTTACGGCGCTCATCTTTGACGGCAGCTTCCGCGCAAACAAGACACCCTGAAACTGAAGCGCCGGGTGCAATCGGATCTGCAAGACTCCTCAAGCTCCTGTGCTACGCTTCCTTTGTGATTCGCTTGCGAAATCATTGGGCAAACCTTTGCGTCTTCGTAGCGCTCGGCCTTTTCGCCGTCGCCGCAGCAGCAGCGCAGCAGCCGCCCTCCGGACCAAGCCCCATCCAGGATCCAGCCGAGTCCAAGGCCTACTCCGACGCCATCAACACGCAGGATGCGACCTCGCGCGCGGAGGGGCTTGAGGCCTTCGTCCAGCAATATCCAAAGAGTGCGGCGCTGACCGAAGCGCTCGAAGAGGAGATGGCCGCGTGGCAGGCTGCAGGCGACTCGAAACACGTGATGAAGGTGGCCAAGCGGCTGCTCGCGGCTGACGCAGGCAACATTCGCGCGCTCGGAATTGTGGTGGCGCTCGATCGCGTGAACGTTGCCGCCGGCGACAATGCGGCGCTGAACGAGATGTGCCAGTACGCATCGGGCGGGATGCTCGCGGTGCCAATGTGGCGTCAGCCCGCAAATATGTCCCCTGCCGACTATGTGGCTCTGAGCAAGTTGCTCAATGATATTTTTATCGGCGCGGAAGGCTATTGCGCGGTGCAGGAGAAGAACTACTCGCAGGCTCGCGATTGGCTACAGCGCGCATTGAAGATCGACGCGACGAATGTGCAGGACACTTACCAACTGGCCGTTGCGGATCTCGAGTCTACGCCGGTCGATCCCGAAGGGTTCTGGTACTGCGCACGCGGCATCCACTTGGCCGTGAGCGCCGCCATTCCGCAGGATGCGGGCGGCATGACGGCGTATTGCAAGGCGAAGTACGTCAAATACCACGGCGCGGACGATGGATGGGATGCGTTGCTCGCGAGCGTTGCGGATGAAGACTCGCCGGCATCCGACTTTGCGGCGAAGATTAAACCCGCGTCCGCCGCCCCTGCGCCTCAGAAATAATCCAGCTCGCCAGCCCTTTGCGTGCCGCTCTCAAGTCTTCGCGACCGCGCCACCCCGGCTCAGCTAACTCCGCCGGCTTAGTTCTGCTATATCTAAATTCATGCGGTTTCTCCTCCCCAGGCGCCTCATCGCGATCGCCGCAGCGCTGATCTTTGCCCTCCCTCTTGGCGCGCAGCAAACCTCGGGCACCTTCCGCTGGATCGACTTTCACGATCCCAAAGATCAGAACATCGTTGCCTGGATCACGCGCTCGCTTACCGTGGAGAAATGGACTGCGATCCGCGAGATCGGCGTGGTTTACGATGCGGCGCTGGTGGTCACGACCGATCGTCCAAGTCCGCAATCGGCGCCCGGCGACGACTCGTTTGAAATCTGGAACGTCTCGCTTACCAGCCATGTGGTGGCTCCGCTGCTTTCGGGCGTGAATCTGCGCTGGTTCGATTGGCAGCATTTTCGAGCGGATGCGCCCGAGGAGCTGACAATTCTCTATGACAACTGCCATAATTGCGCCGCGAGCACGTACTTTACGGCTCTTTATTACGACCTGGCGCACCACATGTTTGCGGCGCGCTGGATGCGCGGCGGCCAGGGAGTTCTTGTCTGGAACGCGACCGGCCCAAGCCCCACGAGCGGCATCGATTGGACGCAGGTCTACGCCGTGATGGCTGAGCCCGATGGCCACGCGTTTCTCGCGACCTGGAATCATTTCGAATACGGCAAACTCCGGCCGCCGAGCAACACAGTGTTCCGCTACGATGTGGACCCCTTCAGCGGCCTGGAGCGGACGGTTGAGCTCACGCGCAACGACGCCGATGCGATGGAGCTGCGCATGTGCCGCGGGCAGAATACCGTGCAGGGCCTGGAGCGCGGCCAGGACTCCCAGTTTTGCCAGCAGATGCTGAATGAGCAACCGCAACATCGGCCGGCAACCACCCCGCCGGCGAACAATCGTGGCAAGTCCACTCCGCCTGCCGTGCGCCATTGAGGCGCACGGACATCGATCAATAGAGCACAGCATTGCCTCCAGCGCCTCGCTTAGCATCCAAGCTGAGTGGGGGTGAAATGACGCACTCTTTTAGACTTGAGCGGTTTCTGTTGCTTCCTTTGGCTATCGGACTTTCGACTATCGGTTGTCACGAGGATCAAGCCACGGCTCAGCCGGATAATAACCAGGCGAGCACACAGGATCAGGGTTCTGATCCGGCCGCGGCTAATCTGCCCCCCGCTCCAGATAACTCGAGTACTTCGGGACCCGAACGGAGCAATGTCTCGTATCCATCGCAGGATCAGTCGTCGTACGATCCGGGCTACGGGGAACAGCCGGAATACACCGCGGACCAGCCGCCCCCGCCCTTGCCGGACTACGACCAGCCACAGGATCCTGGCGACGGCTATATCTGGACGCCCGGGTACTGGGCCTGGTCTCCAGACGGCTACTACTGGGTTCCCGGCGCATGGGTTGAGGCTCCCTACGAGGGCGCACTGTGGACCCCTGGCTACTGGGGCTATTGGAATAATTCCTACGGGTATTACCCCGGCTATTGGGGCCAGTACATCGGCTACTATGGCGGCATCAACTACGGCTATGGCTACACAGGTTACGGCTACCAGGGCGGCTACTGGGGCGGAGGCCACTTCTATTACAACCGCTCGGTCAACAACGTAAATATCAGCATCGTGCACAACGTGTATGACCGCCGAGTTGTGGTGTACACGAACGTCCATGTGAGCTACAACGGAGGATCAGGAGGAATCCATGCTCCGGCGCAGCCCGCGGAGCGGGTCGCCATGCGGCAGCAGCATACCGCGCCGATGCGTGCACAAATCGAGAACCAGCGCACGGCCGGCGCAAACCGCGCGCAGTTTGCCACCGCAAATCATGGCCGACCGGCGAATGCGGCCGTCAATCAGCCTCTCGCGGCCGACCACAACGTGGCAGCTCCACCCGCGTTGCGTGCGACCAATCGGGAGGTGGAGCAGCAGCATCAAGCAACTCCGCAAGCGGGGCAACGTCAGGCAACTCCACAGCCGGAGCGCCAAACAACTCCGCAACCGGACCAGCGCCACGCGGCCCCGGAACCACAATCCCGGCAAACAAATCAGCCCTCGCCGCAACTCCAAACAGCTCCGCAACCGGAACAGCGTCGCGCAACTCCGCAACCGGAACAACGCCCGGTTGCACCGCAGCGCCCACCTTCGGAACCGCAGCACGAAGCGGCCCCACAACGTCTTGCAGTGCCGGAACGGCAAGCAACTCCGCAACCGGAACAACGCCAGCCGGCTCCGCAACCAGAAGAGCGTCGTGCCGCGCCGGAGCCAGCGCAACGCGAGGCTGCACCGCTGCGTCCAACTCCGGAACCGCAGCGCGAAGCGGCCCCACAACGTCCAGCAGCGCCAGAACGGCAGGCAGCTCCAGAACCGGAACAACGACAAGCGCCGCCCCCGCATCAGGCAGCTCCGCCGCGTCAATCGGCCCCGCCACCGCAACAGCACCAGGAGGCCCCGAAAGGCAAGGACGAACAGCCCAAGTAGGGGCATTTCGCAGGCACCAGGGATTCCGCGGATTTCGCCAGGATGGATGCCCTCAAAGATGCAACCGCAGAACCGAGACCGCTGGGCGCGCGCCCCGAGCCCGCCACTAATTGTGTCCATCCGTGTTCATTCATCCATGGACGATAGCCGATGGTCAGCGCGGCGCGTTAGACTGAGTGACCACGGGCTCCGTTCTATTTACTGGAGGGTAAGATGAACCGAATTTCTCGATTTGCGATCGCGTTATCAATTGCCGTTGCGGCCGCGCTCTGCGTCTCTGTCTTCAATAGCGGCACTGTTTCGCCCGCTTCCACTGTTTTTGCGGCCGTTGCGGCCGCACAGGATCAGGCACCGCCGCCGGATCAGGGCCAGCCGGATCAGAATCCGGCGGATCAGGGGCCCGACCCTGCCGCAGCAAACATGGCGCCCAGCGGGCCGTCCTACACGACTGAAGCTCCGCCGCCCGACCAATCGGCCGAACAGCCGGGCCAGGCTCCTGACGACTCAGGCTATGCTGAGATGCCGACACAGCAGGCGACAGAAGCGCCACCGCCGCTTCCCGACTACGATCAGCCGGCCGATCCTGGCGACGGATACATTTGGACGCCGGGCTATTGGGCCTGGGGTGCGGGCGGCTACTACTGGGTGCCGGGCGCGTGGGTTGAGCCGCCTTACGTTGGCGGGCTATGGACTCCCGGCTATTGGGGCTTCTACGGTGGCCGCTATCTCTTCTATCCCGGCCATTGGGGCATGCACATCGGCTTCTACGGCGGCATCAATTACGGCTTTGGCTATGTTGGTTTCGGTTATGAGGGCGGCTACTGGAACGGCGGCCACTTCTTCTATAACCGCGTGTACAACAACATCAACGTGCGTGTGGTCCACAATACGTACAACTATCGCGCGGTCAACAGAGGCTCCTACGGTGGTGGAAACAACTTCAACCACAACTACAACAATAATCCGCGCCCGAGTTACCGTGGTGGAAGCGGTGTTCAATACAGGCCTCAGCCATCGGAGGGCGCCGCGGCACACGAGCCCACGGCTCCGCGCATGAATACCCAGGTGCAGCATGAGCAGAGCTACGGTGGGGTTCGCGGCCAGTTTGCGAATCAGAACCACGGACGGCCCGAGACTCCGGCTATCAGCAGGCCGATTCCCGCGGACCACAGCTCGAGATCCGCACCGGCGAGCCACGGGGGCGGGAGTAGTGGTGGTGGGCACCACAGGTAGAAGAAGGCGTTTCGTAGAACCAGCTACCGCATAAGCTCGCGCGCCTCAGGGATGCAAATTCCTGGGGTGCGCGCGTTTTGGCGGCTTTTTGAGTTCAACTTTTGGCGAGAAACGCAGGTGCGGCGCGCCTCACTCCGCCGTCTTCACATCGATCGACACCAGATTGCGCACCCAGCGCGCCGGGCGCTTTTCTCCCGTAGCAACGAGCTTTAGCGGCCCATCGGCGGCGATCGGCTTCCCGTCTTCCGTGTCGGCCACGATCACCGTGGCGTCGTGTACATCGGGTGTGACCTCGCCGATTGAATAAACAACCGCGTAGCCGTCCGAACCGGAAGCCACAACATAAAGCCGCAGCTGCTTTCCGCGCGGCTTGTCGGTCACGCCGAGCGGAGTGAGCAGCGCGATCACCGGCACTCCAGAATAGGTCTCGTCGGCTTTGGTGTGCTCGTTGTGGACGGTGACACTGACATGCGGAAGCGAGGCCAATGATGCTGCCGTCCAGGTTGCCGATTTGCCGTCGAAATTGATCTGCAGCGGGCCAGCCGGTGGCGCGGGCTTGTGCATCTCGTCCATCGGCGCTGCGGGCGCCTGCTGCTGTTGTGCGGCAAGTGTTCCCACGCCCAACATGTAAAGGAATATTGCGGTGCGCGCGAAATGAGCCTTCATGATTCGCTCCCGAACTCCATCGTATACTGGAGCCATGTCGATTGTGCGCAACGCCGCCGGCATCGCCAAGGGAATGAGCATCACGCTGCGGGAGATGTTTGCGCCCACCGAAGTGGAGAATTACCCCGACGGCAAGGGCCCGCTTCGCGGCGCGGTGCTCGAGCAGCGATTTCGCGGAGCACATGTGCTCGAGCGCGATGAGAACGGACTGGAAAAGTGCGTTGCCTGTTTTCTCTGTGCGGCGGCTTGCCCGGCCAATTGCATTTACATTGAAGCCGCGGAAAACACCGCTGAAAACGCATCTCCTCGTCGGAACGATACGCCCAGGTCTACAACATCGACTACAACCGCTGCATTTTTTGCGGCTACTGTGTTGAGGCTTGCCCCACGGATGCCATCACCCACGGCCACGGCTTCGAACTGGCCACGCTGAACGCTACGAATCTCGTGATGCGCAAGGAAGACATGCTGGTGCCGGTGGCGGCGCTCACGGCAGAGTAAGCCGAACCCGCGCCCGGCATTCTTCGCGTCCCGGCCAATTCCGATTTGAAAAGTCTTCTACCTGCACGGGACAAGTGTGACTCTTTCGTTATGCCACTTTCGTTCGCGCAGCGCTGGTAATCTGCCATTTCCTCATGCTTTGGAGCATAATGGTCGATGACATTCTTGGACTTCAAGGAAGTGGTGTCTTCGTGCAGGTGATTGGGCCAGCGGTTGTTCGGCGGCTGAATCAAGCGGCTTGAACAAGGAGGGATTGGATGCGGATCCGGCGCAACTATGTGCCGTTGGTCGCGCTTGCTGTGGCCAGCCTGACGGGAGGCGCTCAGCTCGAGTCTGCCTCCCCGGGAGTGCCGCCGATTATGACCACGGCACGAGGGGTGCATAACCTTCCTCCGGAAGAAGCCGCCCTTGACATTCCCGTTCATCTTCGCGCCGTCGTTACCTATTACGATCCCTACATCGATGTAAGGCATGCCGCGATTTTTGTGCACGACGCCTCGGGTGGCGTCTTCGTGTCAGTTCCCGCGCGCCCGATACTGGCCATCAAGCCGGGCACACTTGTGGATATAACGGGAGTGACGAATGGGGGAGACTACGCGGCCGTTGTCTCAAGCCACGATGTCAGGCCGGTTGGTCAGTCCAGCCTGCCTGCGAACCCTCCCGAGGTCACCTTGACGCAGTTGTTGACCGGGGCTCTGGATTGCCAATGGGTCGAGGTTGAAGGTCGCGTTCGCTCCGCGCATGTGGGGCCGAACAACGTGGTCCTCAGCATCGCCGGCGACGGTGGAATGCTCACCGCCGTTACCGTGCGCGAGCAAGGAGTGGACTACGATTCGCTGGTCGATTCCCTCGTTCGCATCGACGGCAACGCGGCGCCGCTCTTCAACCAGCGCCGCCAGATGGTCGGCGTCCACCTATTTTTCCCCTCACTTCGCCAGGTGACCGTTATCCAGCAGGCGCCGCGCGATCCCTTCGCGGTACCCGCGGTTCCGGTCTCGCAATTGTTTCGCTTCTCGCCCGATCCCGGACTTCTCCATCGCGTTCATGTGCAGGGCATTGTCACACTCGATTGGCCCGGACGCGTACTTTGTATTCAGGACGCCAAGGCGGGCATCTGCATGCAGACCGCGCAGACGGCAGTCGTCCCCGTCGGCTCGTTCGTCGATGTCGTGGGATTTCCTGCCATCGACCTCTTTAAGCCTTCGCTTGAAGATGCGGATTTTCGCGCGGCTTCAGGTTCAGCCTCGCCTCCGGCCCCCGTTTCCATCACGCTCGATAAAGCCGTCAAGAGCGACCTCGATGGCAAACTCGTCGAGATCGATGCCGAGCTGATCGGCCGCGACGTGGCCGCATCTGATCCCACGCTGATGCTCCGCGCGGGCGGTGTGCTTTTCCCGGCCATCCTCCCCAGAAATGTAACTCTCGGCGCGACGCTGCCTTGGAAAGACGGCAGTCTGGTGCGCATCACCGGCGTCAGCAATGTGCAGGTTGACTCCCTGAGCACGAATTTGAGCGAAGGCGCGGTCCGGCCCGAGTCGGTGCACATCCTTTTGCGCTCGCTCGACGATATTTCTGTTCTCAAAGCTCCCACCTGGTGGACCTCGCAGCATACGTACGAAAGCTTTTCAGTTATCGGACTTTTGGTCCTTGCTTCTTTCGCCTGGATCGTCGTTCTCCGCCACCGCGTAGCGCTGCAGACGCGCGCCCTTCGTGGCAGTGAGGAGCGCCTGCGCCATCTTTCGGAGCACGATGCTCTTACCAATTTGCCCAATCGCATTCTTTTGAACGATCGATGTCAGACTTCGCTCAAGCGGGCCGTGCGTTTCCAATCCTGCCTGGGCCTGCTCATGGTCGATGCCGACGAATTCAAAGTCGTGAACGACGCCCTCGGCCACCAGGCCGGCGACAAGCTGCTCTGCGAACTAGCCGAACGGCTGTGCAAATGCGTGCGCGAAACCGACACCGTAGCTCGGATTGGCGGCGATGAGTTCATCGTGCTGCTCCCGGACTTGCGCATTCCCGCGGAGGCCGAGTCCATTGCTGCCAAGATCGTGGCCACCATTGGCCAGCCGTATGCCATCGAGAACACGCAGGCTGTGATCACCGTCAGCGTGGGAGTGGTCACCTACCCGGAGGCGGGCGCCGATCTTGAAACCCTGATGCAGTGTGCCGACGAGGCCATGTACCTGGCGAAAGAGAGGGGCAAGAACAGTTTTCAAGTCTATCGCGCGAATTCCACGTCTGTTGGCGGCGGAAACTCGCTTTTACACCAACCCCAGGTTCCGCTGGCCACCGGCGGCGCTTGAGTTCTGCGTATAACCCCGCGCCCGCCGGCAACCACGCCAAATCATCGTCAAGCTAGCAGCTCGAACTTTATGGCTGCTTTTTATGGCTTAACGATGGTTTGCAGCCGCGGATCCTTCCACAGACCCGCGAACTCCTTGTCGAGATACACATCGCCCAACTGCGGATAATGGCCGACTTTGGCGCGGTGGAGGTAGTCAAGCGCGCCCTCTACATTGCCTCTGCGCGCATAAAGCTTCGCGATCAGGAAATCGGTGCGCGCGATTTGATCCGCTGTTCTCAGTTGAGCGATCACTCCGCCATTCTCGGTGTCGAAGACGTCAGGATCGAGCTCCATGGCCCTCGCGTATTCGTTCATGGCGCGGTCAATCTCGTCCAGGCCGACCCATGCCTCGGCCATGTTCACGTGATAGGAGGCGTTGGCTTCATCCAATTCCAAGGCCTGCCTCAGATCGGTCACGGCCGGCCGGTACTTCTTCTGGATGCACAGGAGCGCACCGAGATTATTCAGCGCGTTGGCGTTGTGCGGATCGGTTTTGATGGCTTCCTGAAAGCTTTTCCGCGCCGCGCCGTATTGCTTGAGCGAGAGCTGAACGATTCCCAACTTGTTGTAGAGCTGGGCATCCGCGCCACTGGCGCGCAGAGCCCGCTGATAATATGCAATGGCCGATTGATAGTCGTCGTGCGCGCGGGCGATATCGCCTTTCTGCTCGGCGGCCGAGGCCGTCTCAAGGCTGATTCCATTTGGCAGGTCCCGCATGGGGGCGCGCCAGCCGTAGGCGGCAGCGGAGGACAGAAGGCTTATTGCGGCGACGATAGTTGCAAGCTTTTTCATGATGCACCTCTTTCTCGATCCGGGGTAATTTCAGGGAGGGCTGCTTAATCGGTCATCCCCGAATCGCGACTTCGATATTGAGTAAAGATCAACCGGCTGCGGTGTACAACGCTATACCTGCTACCTGCCCGTGGCAGCCGGGCTACGGTCACGGAGCCGTCGGTCAAGGTGCGGCAATTCAGCAGCTTGTGCTCACCGTGAAATCGTAATTCAGTCCCACTCTTAAACGCTGATCGCTGGGGTTACACGCCGTTAAACGGCGCCATCTGCCGCTTCTTACACCGTTAAAGGCTTCCCAAACGAGGAAGGCGCGCTAACATAACATTCGTTGCGACCGATCCCATAATGGTTCGCGAGGCGGCGGAGATGACCGTGGAATCCCCTGAAGCGATCGAACTCGCCGAACAACGTGCGGAACTGAAGACCGTTCTCGAATCCAAGGGCTTTGTGCGGGCCCCCACCCTGGCCAATCTCCTCTCCTATCTATGCGAGAAACTCTTCGCCGGCGAGTCGAACCAAATAAAGGAGTACTCGATCGCGGTCGAAGCGTTTCGCCGCGGCGATTCGTTCGATCAGGATTCCGATTCCATCGTTCGCGTTGAGGCCAACCGCCTGCGCCGGCGTCTTGCCGAGTACTACCAAGGCGAAGGGGCGCGTAATCCGCTTCAAATCACCATTCCGGTAGGGCAGTACGTTCCCAGGTTCGAGCGCAACACCGTTCTGGAACCTCAGGCTGCCGAACCGCCGGCCGAGCCGCCGCCCGCGACCACCGCTCCCGATGCCCCCTTGCCGCATCGCTCGCTTGCTTTCGCATGGCATGTAGGGTGGATCGCCGGTGTTGTCTGCCTCTCGCTCGTCCTTTGGTACGCCTGGCATCTCTCGCATCGGCAGAGACCTGCGCAGCCTGAAGGCGAGCAGGCCCCGCTCGGAGGGCTGGCCTTTGAACCGCCGCTCGGGCCGCCGGGCGGAGAGGAAGTGCGGATTCTTGCCGGTTCCGGGCGCAGCTTTGTCGACCATGCCGACAAGATGTGGAGCGCGGACGAAGGATTCACCGGCGGGACGGAAGTGAAAAGCTCGATTGAGCACATCGCGCGCACCCTCAATCCCGCCTTTTATCGCACCAGCAGGCAAGGGGAGTTTCGCTACGACATTCCGTTGAAAAAAGGCGTCTACGAATTGCATCTCCACTTTGCCGAAACCGTCTATGGGCCCGAGTCTTCTGGCACGGGCGGCGAAGGCAGCCGCATCATGAACGTGCGCGCCAACGGAGTTCCGCTCTTGAGCGACTTCGATGTGGTGGCCGACGCGGGCGCAAGCTCGACCGCTGACGTAAAAGTATTCACGGGCATCGAGCCGGCCGCGGACGGCAAGCTGCACCTCGAGTTTTCCGCGGGCAACGGTCAACAGGCGATTCTATCTGCCATAGAAATTCTGCCCGGATTCCGCGAACATATTCGTCCCATTCGTATTCTGGCCAGGGAAACCCCTTACTACTCGAACGACAGTCACTGGTGGAGTCCCGACGACTACTTTGAAGGCGGTCAGTTGGCGGCCTATACCTCAGCGGTGAAGGGAACCGATGATCCCGAGCTCTACGAGACCGAGCGGTGGGGCAACTTTTCCTACGCCATTCCTGTGACGCCGGGGAAGTACACCTTGACGCTCTATTTTGCTGCGCGCCACGGCAACTGGGACGAGCCGTCGGGCGATACGTTCGAAGGCAAGCCGGATGTCGCGCACGTCTTCAATGTCTTTTCTAACGGCCAGACCCTCCTCGCTGATTTCGACCTGGCGAAGGAAGCCCGCAATTCAGACGTCGTGGTCCGCAGATTCGCCGGTCTGGAACCGAATGCGCAGGGCAAGCTGATTCTGAACTTTGTCCCGGTTCACGGCTACGCCACCGTCACCGGAATTGAAGTACTGTCGCAATGACAGACGCACCGGCGCGACCAGAATCCCTGGCACCCGAGAGCCGTGCGCTCCTGGCAGAAAGCCGGTTAAGGAACTTGTTTAAATTTGGTGGGCCATCTTTGTTCGAAGAAGACTTCCACAGAATCCAAATGAGGTCAAAATGAATATCCGCTTCCGTGCCCTGTTGCTCTCCGCAGTTTTGGCCGTCGTTGCGCCGTTCGCCTTCCCGCAAGATCAGCCCGCTCCTCCAACCGAAAAAGTGGCTGTTGTCTTCAGCCAGAACATTCATTACTTCGAGGCTGGTCAAGGACCCGCCGTAATCCTGTTGCACGGGCTGGGGGGTGGCAAAGAAGCCTGGATGGCGAGTTTTGGCGCGCTCGCCGCACAGTATCACGTCTACGCGATCGACCAGATTGGCTTTGGCCATTCCGACAAGCCGCTGCTGGATTACAAGATCGCAACCTTCGCGGACTTTCTTCAAGGGTTCATGCAGGCACAGAACATCCCCAAAGCCACGTTGGTCGGGAACTCGCTGGGAGGCTGGATCGCGCTGGAGTTTGCCGCGCATCACCCTGAGATGGTGGAAAAACTCGTGCTGGTCGATTCCGCGGGCCTGCCCTGGACGCAGCCGTTTGCGGCCGACTTGAATCCTTCGTCGCTGGCGGGAATGCGCGCGATGCTCGAGACTGTTTTCTATGACAAGAAGATACTGACGGACGACGTTGTGTTGCAAGCCTTCACCAACCACGTGCGCACCAACGAGGGGTATACGATTCAGCGCACAATGGCAGGGTGGGCTGTACCCCAGTTTGAGGATGCAAACCTTGCCTCGATTCATGCTCCGACATTGGTGGTGTGGGGGCGGCAAGATGTGTTGATTCCGCTGGTCAGCGGCGAGAAACTTCGTGACGGCATTCCCGGCGCCACACTGGTTTTAATTGAGGATTGCGGCCACGCCCCGGAAATCGAGAAACCCGCGGAGTTCAACCGGGCCCTGTTGGAGTTTCTCGGAAAGTAACGCGACGGGAGCCGAGTGCATGCATAGTTCCTCACCCCGCCGCGGCGAGCAATCCCCGCTTGCGCAGCTCGGTCATCACGCGCTCCACTTTCCAATCCAGAGCTCCCGTTCCATCGACGACCAGATCGGCATTCGCTGCCGACGGACGCACGTAAGCGACGCTGGTCGGGCGCACCGTGCGGTCGTATTGCTCGCGCACCAGCTCCGGTGTGCGGCCGCGCTCTTCGATGTCGCGCTTCAGTCGCCGCTCAAAACACAGTGCGTCGGGCGCGTCCACATAGACGCGCAGGTGGTAGTTGGGCAATAGTTCGCGATAGTAGAGCGCGAAGATCCCCTCGACAATCAGATAAGGGCCGGCCGTTACGCGCTGGCTCCGGCCGGGAACGCGCGTGTAGGTGGTGAAATCGTAGATGGGGCGATCAATGCTTTCGCCGCGCGCCAATGCCGCCACGTCCCGGGCCAGCAGCGGGACCTCAATCAGCGCAGGATCGTCAAAGTTCTTTTGGACGCGCTCGGCCAGGGGGAGATCGCCGAGGTCAAGGTAATAATCGTCAAGATGAAAGCGCAGGCCGCCCAGCGTGCGCGCCAGTTCGTTGGCCAGAGTGGTTTTGCCTGAGCCAGAGCAGCCGGCAATCGCCAGAACAACGGGCGGAAAGGGCAAGAGCTGTGGTTGCCCGGCGGCCGTGCTTTCAACTGCGACGCCCGGCGAGTGGTTCGGGCTTTCAGGCGCGCTCGGATCGGCCGCCGGATTTCGTTCCGCCTGGTCCATGCCCGCGCTCACTCTTCCAATCTGACCCTCTCGGCGATTCTCGGCACCACACGTTTCAGCAGATCGGCGAGCCGCTTCTCAACCCAGCGGCCGGTTTCACCAACTTCTTCGTGGCTCAAGGGCTTGGCGCCCAGCCCCGCGGCCTGGTTGGTGACGCACGAGATTCCGAGCACTTCAATCCCCATGTGGCGCGCAACAAGAGTTTCCGGCACGGTGGACATGCCCACAAGCGTTGCGCCCAGCGCGCGAAAAGCGCGAATCTCCGCGGGCGTTTCAAAACTCGGTCCCGGCGTGGCCAGATACACGCCTTCTTCCAGCGAGAATCCATCTTCGTGCGCCTCTTCTTTGGCGAGCGCGCGCAAGTGCCAGCTGTAAGCCTCGGTCATATCGAAGAAGCGCTGACCCGCGCCGGCGCGAAACGCGAACCGCGGCTCATTGGGGCCGGTGAGCGGGTTCCATCCCATCATGTTGATGTGGTCGCTCAGCAGCACCAACTCGCCCACATGCAGGGCGGGATGAATGCCGCCCGCCGCATTGGTGAGCACCACCGCACGCACGCCGAGCATGCCCAGCACGCGCATGGGAAAGGTGACTTCAAGCGGCGAATAGCCCTCATAGTAATGAACGCGCCCCTGCATGATGATGACCGGCGCGCCGCCGAGCAGCCCCGCAACCATGCGGCCCGAATGGCCTTCAACCGTGGACTGCGGAAAGTGAGGAATCTCGCTGTAAGGAACGATGGTGGGATTCTCGACGGCGTCCGCAGCCGCTCCCAGCCCCGAGCCCAGCACGACGCCGACACGAGCCTCGAGCGAGCCCAGCCGCTCCTTGAGCAATGCGGCTGCTTCTGCGACCTGGTCGTAGTAAGTCATTCGATTGAACTTCCGGAACGCTTGCAGAACATTCTACACAGCGCATTGAAACGGAACGCCTGTGCAAATGCGGTCGCACTTACTCATTCGCTCCTTCACTCCTTGTGGCGCGCAGGAACGGCGCTTCTTCTCGTGCTGGGGTAATCCGCGATCCTCCTTCGGCAGATTCGATCTCTCCGTTGTTCTGCCCGATCTGACTCACGGCAGGGTACGCCACGGAAAGACGCCGAATGAGGCGGAGATCCGGCTGGGCTTCATCGCTTCAGCCGGCACCGTCGCATACGCGTTCGGCTGCCGGACGGCGCTGGTCGCAGTGGTGCTCACCGCGCACCAGAAGGGCCGTGGACGGTGCGCGGTGGACGGTGCGCGACGATTGGGCCGATCAAACAAGATCAATGGAATGAGGCGGTTGAGCCAAGGATCGGTGCCGGGCGGAAAGGGGCTGGAGCGACGCTGATTCTAAAGGAGTTGTTTGTGCAGCGTGGCGCGTAATTGTGCTTCTTTTTTCGATGATTTTGGAATCGATTTACTGATTCTAAAGGAGTTATTTGGCGAAGATTCGGCGAATCGCGCGGAATTTTTTTCTTTGTATCTTTTCGAGTGTATGTCCATACCCCAGCGGGCCTAAATTGCGGCTGCTCTTGTCCCCATTTCCTGCCGCTCCAGGGCGTCTATCGCATTTTGTAAGCCGCGGCTCTCATTCAGCGCTTTTCCCCAGCGATAGGCCATTCCTGCTTTCTGCTCGAGCGTCAGGTTGGCGCCTTGCATTTCTTTGGAAAGGGATGCACATACCAGCCGGCATACATCGAGTTGCGTTTTGAGGGTGTGAATCCTGAGGTTGTGGATCGCTGATTCCATAGCCCGACTCCTGAAATGCGCGGGTGTGGGTGATCTAGAACACCGCGCCAACTCGACTTTTACCGCGATTCAGCCAGGCTGAGATGTTCAAAACTGATCACTTCGCACCGCAAGTCTCACTGAATACAGTGACTCTTTTGGGTCAGTCTCGCGAGCTTGGCTCGAGCAGTGAACAGGGATTGAGCTCGCCAGTTCCGTGATGGTGGAGATGAATCGTGAATACCATGAAGAATCCCCCTACATCTTTAAGGCTACAGATTTCGGCGAAATAATCGGCAAACTTGGGGAACAAAATTTTGCGAGTGTTTTCAGGAGTTTAGGTAGATTTTGGAGTGAGTCGGGGCTTGACAGCTAACCTCTCGCCATCGTCTGCGGCCAGGGCACAAGACGCGAGGTTGGCAAAAGCGCCGCGCCCGCGATGTCGCCGCAGCAGCTCACCAGCTCGGACGCGCACGCGCCGCCCTCACCCAAATCCTCGACCGCCGCGGGACTCTGTGACAAAGCCGGCCGCACTGCCGGTTGGGTGACCTAAATCACTTCGTTCCGCCCCCGGCACCCGTACGCTTGTTAATGCGCGCCGCTCTGACCTCGCCCGGCCGGAGACGCCCCAAAAGACTCCTGGGCCGGCGCGCTATTGGAGCAGGGCCATGGACCGAGCCACCCGAAAGCTAACCATTAGAACACTGCAAGGCCGCGTCGCGCTGCTGCAGACTGCTTGCGACGCCTTTTCCAAGGACTTCGAAAAGGAGACGCTGTCATCCGATCAGAAGGCGCAGATCGCCCACCGGTGGGACACCGCACTCAAAGAATGGCGGTCACTGCGCTTCACGCTGGAGCAGCTGCAGAGCGCCGAGCACGCGGACCGAGAATACTTAGGCTGCTAGTCGGCCGACACAGCATCCTCTGAAGCGCCCGCCATCACATCGGACACCAACCCTCAACGGTAACCTCGGATCCGCGCGGCGATCCCCCAGCGCCCCAAAACAAACCCCAGATTTGCGTTAGGACGCGTCGCCGCGGACACCCACAGCCACACACATCAGAGAGACGCCGTTGCCGCAGCCGTTGATCAACTGGTTATTTGCGGGTCGACGGTGCTACGACCGCGAGCAGGCTAAATGCTTTTACTCAATTGAACGGGAACGGAAAGTGGCTATCGCAGCTCCGCAGAGGGATGCACATAGTTTCAGAGCCATCGTGAATGCGAAGCTGATGTTGAACACGCCTTGGAATCCGGTGCTTGCTGCGTCCACAACAGCGTAGGTGGCAAACAGGACGACGGAAGCGATGTAGGCGGCCTTTTGCGACTTGCCGCGGCCGAAGAACCACGCGGTTCCGAACATGAGGCCTGTTCCAGCTATCCGCGTTGACCACAGGGCCACAGATACGGCAGCAGTCGAAGCGTAGAACTGTGGACTGCTGATGTGATGCAGGCGGGCGTAAATATATACGACGACGATTGCAATGAGCACGTCCAATGCGAGGACGAGTAAAGCCAAACCCGCGGATTTCGCGTAATCAGCAAATTTCATCTCATGACTCTTAAGGCAGGGGGCCAGCGATGCCGCCATCTTACACCTGCACTCGCCATGGGAACGGCCGACACCTTCGAGTTGGTCAACTAACTATTTCCAGGTTGCCGGTCATTCGGGCGCTACCTCCACCCTGCCGGCAGCCGAGATACGCGATGCTTCTGATTTGGCCTTGTCGCTGCAAGAGTGGACAGAGTAAAATCCCCGAAACTTCTTGTGCTCGGAAGGAAATTCCGGCGCGGCGAATGGGAGGTCGAATCCGATGACCAATCTGTGCAAACCGATGCTGCTTGCGGCGACTTTGCTTCTAACTTCCTGCGCGGTCCAGTCCGCAAGCGCAGCCCAACCTCCCGCCGACGTTTGCTCGCTGCTGCCGGCAGACGGCTTGAGCACGGCTTTAGGGCAAGCCTACAATTCGCCCCAAAAGAGCGTTGCACCCGCGCCTTTCGCAAACACCGTTGAAGGGACGGATTGCAACTATTCACCAAAGGGAAGCGGAAGTACTCTGTGGTTCAGGGTGTATTTTGACCCTTCTGCATCCGCTGCAACGGATCTGTTCGCTCGATTGAAAATGTTCTATAGTCCGCCAACACCGGTATCCGGCATTGGAGACGAAGCATATTTTGATCCCCATCATGGGCTCCATGTCCGCAAGGGCAACGTTCGTTTCTTCCTCAGTTTTCGCAATACTGGGAATTTCACTCCGGCGAATGAAGGACAGTTCAAAGCCCTCGCCAGCCAAGTCGCCGGAAAACTCTGAGGTAAGCCCAGCGCGCGGTCGCCGCGGCGAGCGACCGGAGTCGAAGGATGACAGATTTAGAGGTGGCGGGCGGCGCACCGCGTCTCAATCGTGCAGCGTGGAAGGTTGCGCCGGCATGGTGCGCTGGCGCGACAGGCAGAACCACGCCTTAACGTTGCGCTCGCTGAATTCGGCGGATCGCAACTCGACGATCTCGAGCGCGGGCTCGATGCCGAGGGTGACATCGCGTGCCGTGCGGCGCGGGGGACCGATTTCGCGCGGCGGACCTTCCGTGCTGCCGATCACGCTGAGCCACAAGCCGCCCGGCGCCAGCACGGCGGCGACTTGTGCCGCGAACCGCTGCCTCTCGCTTTGTTCATCGAATACGTGGAA
>Ga0181520_10003774_pt1 | contig 26189 bp, 28 predicted proteins | sample PEATcosm2014_Bin_29_FD_132451 | JGI IMG/M metagenome (GOLD analysis project Ga0181520, IMG submission 132451) | Peatland microbial communities from MTU Mesocosm Facility, Houghton, MI, USA - PEATcosm2014_Bin02_30_metaG | ecosystem: Environmental > Terrestrial > Soil > Wetlands > Peat | place...
CAGATGGCGCCGGCCTCGGTCTTGCCGAATTTCGTGCCGTCGGCGTTGGTGATGAGCGGCAGCGTGAGACCGTAAGCCGGCGTGCCCAGTTTTTTCCGGATAAGATCAATGCCCGCGGTAATGTTGCCCCACTGGTCGCTGCCGCCGATTTGCAGCTCGCAGTTGCCGTCGCGGCACAGCACCATGAAATCAAACGCCTGCAGCAGCATGTAGCTGAACTCGGTGTAACTGATGCCCGCCTCCCGGTCTTCCATCCGCGCCCGGATGCTTTCCTTGGCCACCATCTGGTTCACGGAAAAGTGTTTCCCGATGTCGCGCAGAAAATCGAGGAACGAAACGCCGGCCGTCCAGCTTGCATTATCCACAAGCCGGGCGGGATTTTGCCTGGTTTCAAAATCGAGCAGCTTGGCCAGTTGCGTCTTCACGCTGGCGATGTTGCTGTCTAAAACTTCCTGGGTCAGCAACTGCCGTTCCTGGGATTTGCCGCTGGGATCGCCAATGGAACCCGTCGCGCCGCCGGCCACGGCAATCGGATGATGGCCCAGCAGTTGAAACCGGCGCAGCGCCAGCAGCGGCACCAGGTTGCCGACGTGCAGGCTGTCGGCGGTCGGATCGAAGCCGCAGTAGAGCGTGACCGGCGCGGAAATTTTTTTGGTCAGCTCCGCCGTGTCCGTGCAGTCGGCAACCAGGCCGCGCCATTGTAATTCTTCCAGAATGCTCACGCCGGCAGGATAAATTGGGCGGCACAGCTACGGAAGATTTTTCCGCCACGAATCCGGGTGGCGATGCAGGTGCATTACGGAAATAACCAGAACTTCGCCATTTTCAACCGAATAAACGATGCCGTAAGGAAAACGGTGTGTACGGCAGCGGCGGATTTCTGCGTCGAGCAAATGCCATGCCTCCGGCCATTGGGTGATGCGGCGGATGGTTTCGTGAACTTCCACTAGAAAATCTTGCCCCAGACCCGGAACACAATTTTCATAGTAACGCGCCGCCTGCCGCAGTTCTTCTTTGGCCGGCGGCAGCAGGCGAAATTTCATCTTTTTATTTCTGCTTCGATGTCTTTAAGCGCGGCTTCACCATTGAGCGATTTAAGTTGGCCGGCACGGAACGCGTTCAAGCGGTCCCGTGATTCGGCAAGCCACGCGCGGTCAATGGATTCCTGCTCGGCCGGGTCAAGACTCCGCCACAGCGCATCAATCATATGCGCCTTTTCTTCAGCGGAAAGCTTCAGGGCTTCTCTTTCCAAGGCATTGCCAATCATAAAACAACCATACTGCGGTGGCGGGATTCTGGCAAGGAGATGGGAAAATAAAAAACTTTGGACTTCGGGCTTCGGACTCTAACCTGCGCGGGTGTCAAAGATGTTGAAAGCTTCCGGCGCGATGGCCGCCGCGACCCTGTTTAGCCGCGTGCTCGGCCTGATGCGCGAGCAGGCTTATATGTATTTTTTGGGCACCACCTGGGTCAACGATGCCTTCCAATACGCCTTTACCGTCCCCAACCTGTTCCGGCGGCTGCTGGGCGAAGGCGCCCTGACCGCGGCGTTCATTCCCATTTTCAAGGAAAAGGAAAAAACGCACGGCGAAATCGAAATGTGGAAGGCCGCCAACGCGGTGATTTCCGGCCTGCTCGTTTCCGCCAGCGTAATTGTGGCGGTGGTGCTGCTGGGCGTTTCGCTCGCGCTGATGTTTGGCACCCCGCCGGCATCAGCCACAGCCGGGAACGGCCTGCACCAGACGGTTTTGGCTGCCACCGGCGGCGATGTCCACTTTTGGACGCCCGGCTGCTTTCCGCCCAAATTCGTTTTGATGCTGCGGCTGCTGCGCGTGATGTTTCCCTATATGATCCTCGTCTCCCTGACGGCGGTGATGATGGGCATGCTCAATGCGCGCGGCCATTTCTTCATCCCCGCCATGGGTGCGACCATGCTCAACGTGGTGATGATTGTGTCCGTCTACTGGCTCGCGCCGAAATTTGGCGTGGGTCTGCCGAAGGAACAAAAACTGCCGGTGCAGATTTTTGCGCTCGCATATGGTGTGCTCGCCGCGGGCGTGGCCCAGGCGGCGTTTCAAATGCCCACGCTCTGGCGCGACGGCTTTCGCTACCGCTGGCTTTCGCCCTGGAAAAATGAGACGGTGCGCCGCGTGGTGCGCCAGATGATTCCCGGCACCATTGGCGTGGCCGCCTTTCAGATCAACGTGGCCTTCGTGCAGTTGGTGGCATTTTTTGTCGGCACCGGCATCGTCTCCTCGTTCAACGGCGCCGTGCGGCTGATGGAACTGCCGCAGGGCATGTTTGGCATTTCGCTGGCAACATTTCTCCTGCCCACCCTTTCCAGTCTGGCTCAGGATAAAAATTATCCTGAATTCCGCGCGACGCTCCGCAACGGCCTGGCCTCGCTGATGTTTTTAAATCTGATCGCCTCCGTGCTGCTGGTGGTGCTGGCCGAGCCGATTGTGCGGCTGCTGTTTGAGCATGGGGAAAAGTTCACGAGCGGCTCAACCACCCGCGTCTCCTTCGCGCTCATCTGCCTTGCCCCCGGACTGGTCGCGTTTTCCACCGCCAACATTTTGGCGCGCGCGTTTTATGCGCTGGGCGACACCAGGACGCCAATGAAAATCAGTCTCGTTTGTCTCGCCATCAATTTCATTGCCGCCTGTCTGCTCATGCAACCGTTGCGTGAAGGCGGCCCGGGCATTGCCAACACCTGCACCTCCGCCGTCAACGTCGGCCTGCTGATTTTTGCCCTGCGAAAAAAAATTGGCACACTGGAAATGACCCCGCTCCGGCAGACGCTGCAAACGCTCGTGCCGGTGGCTTTGCTGGCGGGCATCATCGCCTGGGGCGGCTGGCAATGGTGGGAAAAATCCATCGGCCACGCCAGCCTCGCCTTGAAAATTGGCGCGGTGTTCGTGCCGGCCGGAATTGCCGGCGGATTTTACTGGGGCGTGGCGCTGCTCTGCAAAATACCCGCAGCCAGGGAAATGACGGACTTTGCGCTGGCCAAGTTTAAAAAGTAGGGCAGGCGTCACGCCTGCCCCACCCGATAAAGTCGGTGGATATTTGCCGAACGCCCACGCTGAAGTGCTCGCCGGCCGGCGTCACGCCGCCTGCTTTATTTCCACCGTTGCCAGCCAGCCGTTGTCGCCGAACTCAGATTTGAATTTCTCCGCGAGCCTTTCCGCCGCCGCCGGATTCTCCGCAATGGCAAAGGTCGTCGAGCCGCTGCCGGACATGAGCGCCACCAGCGCGCCGTTTTCGCGCAGGAATTCCTGGTATCGCTGCAGCACGGGAAATTTGTCAAAGGCCGGGGCTTCCAGCGAGTTGTAAAACTCCTTTGCCGCCGCTTTCAAATCGCCCGCCCGCAGGAGCGCCACCAGTTTTTGCGCCCGGCCGGCCTGGCCGTTCAGCGCCTGCGGAAACCGCGCCAGATTCTGATACGACCACGGCGTGGAAATGCCAAAGCCCGGATGGACCAGTAAAAACGCCCGGCCGCGCAACGCGGAAAAGTTTTCAAGCGGCTGTATCTGCTCACCGCGCCCGGTGGCCAGCGCCGGTTGACCATACAGAAAAAACGGGACGTCCGAACCCAGCGCCGCCGCCAGTTCATGCAATTTTTCCAGCGGCAACGGCGAGCCAAACAGTTCGTTGAGCGCCGAGAACGTCATCGCTGCATTGGCGCTGCCGCCGCCGATGCCTCCGGCCAGCGGCAGATGTTTTTGCAGATCAATGCGGACGCCCTCGGAAATTTTTGCGGCGGCCAGAAACGAAGTCGCGGCGCGATGCACGAGGTTTCTCGAGTCCGTTGGCAGTTCCGGATGGCTGCACGTCAGTTGCAGGCCCGAACCCGCGCGCGTGAAAGTCATCTCGTCGCAGAGGTCCACCGGCTGCATGACGGTTTCCAGCTCGTGAAAACCATCGGCGCGTCTGCCGAGGATGTTCAGGCTGAGGTTGACCTTGCAGGGCGATTTCTTTTGCAACACAGGTTGAAGCGTTTAAAAATTAAAACGTTGAAGCGGGGAATTCACCCGCTTCAACGCTTGCACTGCCGGCTCGTTACGGGCAAATCAGTGTGGGAAAATGGAGAAGCGGCTGCCGGGAACCCACGGCGCCACGTCACCCCCGCTGAAACCGGAATAGGTGTCGGTGTCAAACAGCGAGTCCGACAGCAGACCAGGCTTGTAACTTTCCGGGAACACCGGGTCGGGCGCGATATATTTCGTAAACATCGGGTCGTAGGTTGGCATGGGAATGGGGAACGTGACGGTTTCAACCACCCCCAGGCCCGTGCGCGCGAGGGAACGGTCAATGCCATGAATAACGCCGAAGTAGCCCGTCCCGGGCAAAGGCTCAATGGCGTTGAGTTCAATGGATCGGCGAAGTTCGCCCCAGCGGACAATTTCGTAGGTGTTGCTCAAACCGCGGCCCAGTTTCTGTTCCGGACCGGTGCAGCCGGCGGCGAACAGCACCACCGCCACCGCTGCGAGAGGGAGGATTATTTTGCGCATACGATTTTTAAATTGGTCTGCCGCAATCTACGCCGAATCCCCGGCTTGTAAAGTTCGTTTTCTCGCGGGGATGAGTCTCCGTCATTGCCCGTGCAGCCGGAGCCATGGCCAGCCGTAGTGCCAGCCGGCCCAGGTCAAGTACGCCAGCAGCGCCAACAACAGCGCCAGCAGAACCACCGCGCGGCGTGCTTTGCCCCGGTCGGGCTGCTCCCAATACCACGCAATCCAGACGGTAACTTCGTAGAGCATGTAAAGCGGGCCAGCCATCAGCACTTGCGTGATCACTTCCGGCGTTGTCAGCAACGCCCCCAAAATGAGGTTGATGACAATCATGTAGCGCCACATTTTCCGCAGCGTCTTGTAGCTCAAGACATCAATCTTCACGAGCGTCAGGATCACCACCGGCAGCTCGAAGCCGAGGCCCATGCCGAGCATGAATTTGCAGACGAAGCTGATGTATTCCTCCGCGCGCCATTGTAACGCGCCCAGCCCGAGCCATTGTGAATAGATCTGCGACGCCGCCAGCGCCACCGGCATCAGGATGAAATAACAAAACAATACGCCCACCAGAAAAAGCCCGCCCCCGATGAAGATGGCGCGGTAAATATATTTCCGCTCCTTGATCCGCAAGGCAGGGAACACGAACTCCGCGACGAAATACAGCATGATCGGGGCGGCGAATACCATGCCGCCATAAAATGCCATCTGAAACGCCACGAAAAATCCGCCCGCCGGCGTGAGGTTCACCAGGTCCACATGCATCCGGTGCATGTCGGCAATGGCAGCGGGATCGTCGGTGACACGCCAGCCGAGCACCTGATTGGTGCCGAGGCGGAGCGGTTCGATCCGCACCGTGGCAAAACGGTTGCTCCCAGTGTCCAACAATTGCTGCTGGTCCGGAGTCAGGGGATAATTGCCCAGGTGATTGGTGCCGAAACTGACACTGACGATCTGGTTGGTTCCAGGATAGGTGACCCGGGCTTGGGTCAATGGCCATTTGAGGATGCCAATGACATAATTGGCCCCGATGAGACAGACGAGCATGGCCAACGCCAGCGTGACGGCGCACTTGATGAGCAGCCAGCGAAAATCTTCGAGGTGTTCGAGAAATGACTTTATCGGCCCGCCCTCAGCGTCTTCCGCGTCCACTTCTGGTTCCTGGGAAAGGTCGGCCATGAGAAACTCTGCGGCTGCCAGTCAGCCGGGGGGAATCAGATGACCTTTGTCTCTGGCACTTTGGGCTGCGATTGCACCTGCGCCGTGGTGTTCACCGGCGGCGCCTTGGGCGCGGAGGTCTCGGTGCCGGCGTTTTGGATTTCATCGGTCACTTCGCGCGTGGCCTTCTTGAATTCCTTGATGCCCGTGCCGAGCCCCTTGGCCAGTTCCGGCAGTTTTTTTGCGCCGAACAAAATCAGCACGACTGCCAGAATGAGCACAATTTCCCAGCCGCCAAATATTCCTGCAAGCATCGTGTTCATATTATGAATTCAATCTAACCTTAGCCTACGCTTGCCACCGGATTATGTAAAGCAGCAAAAAAGCCCGGACCGGGCCGCCGTGTGCGAACTTGAAACCAGCACCGTGGCGGCGGCCATCCTTGGCTGCCGTAGAGCCGGTGCTTCCAGCCCGGCGGAAACAGGCGTCCATTGCCATTATCGCGTGTTTCCTGGAAAAGAGGCGTTTCTTTCCGGGCGGCTGGGAAGCACGCCCTTTACGTCAGGCAGGGATGCCTGACGCCACAACGGCGCGTGTGCCAAGTTGCACCCCGGGCCGCCGGCACCCCTGTAAAAAAGCCGCGATTGCTCGCGGCCTTTGAAAGTTTATGCTTCGGCAAACCAGCCCCTCACTGCACCGGAGTTTGCGGCGTGCAGTAGATGAATTCGCCCCGGCGGTTTTTCGCCCAGGCGGCTTCATCATGGCCGGGATCAGCCGGCTTGTCCTTGCCGTAGCTGATGGTGCGCACGCGCATCGGGTCAACCCCGTCTTTGGCCAGCGCCTCCCGCAACGCCAGCGCGCGCCGTTCGCCCAGCGCGCGGTTGTATTCTTCCGTGCCGCGCTCGTCGCAATGGCCTTCGATGAGCAGTTTGGCGTTGGGATCGGACGCGAGCGCCTGGCCCACGTTGGCGACGTTCGCCTGTTCGCTGTCCTGCACCACGGCGCTGTCAAATTTGAAGTGTACGATGTAGGCCGCCAGCTTGTCGCGGTCCTGATGCATCGTGGACGGATCCCAGCTTTCACTGGTGGCGCCCCCGCCGGGCAGGGTGCTTGAGCCCGTGCCCGTCGGCATGGGTTGCGCCGTATCAATGGGCGGTCCGGGCGGCAGCGTGTTTCCGGGGCCGCCCGTCTCGCCCACATTTTCAGGCCGGTGGCCCGGCAACGTCGTGACTTTTCCGTTAAATCCGTGTTTGCAACCGGTGGTGGCGAGCGTCGCGGCCAGCGCGAGGACGAGCGGTAAAATAAACCTGTTTAGTTTCATAATTTTGCTTTTGTTAAAAATATCTTGAATCAATAAAAATTCAATTGGGTTGAGAGGTCGTGAATAAATGAATCATCTCGCCCAAGCGGGCCGGAATTGTTTCCCGTCGCTCGGTCACAATCCTTGTATTCTTTGGTCAAAACGTCAAGCACAGACAGCGTTTGCGTCTCTGCCCGGCGGGGGCATTGGCGCGAAGGCCTGGCGCAAAAACCTTCACTGAGCCGGCGTTTTCGGGCGCAAGAGCACGAATTCACCGCGGCGGTTCTTCGCCCAGGCGGCTTCATCATGGCCGGGATCAGCCGGCTTGTCTTTGCCATAGCTGATGGTTTTGATGCGCATCGGGTCAATGTTGATTTTGGCCAGCGCCTCCCGCAACGCCAGCGCGCGGCGTTCGCCGAGCGAGCGGTTGTATTCCTCCGTGCCGCGCTCGTCGCAATGGCCTTCAATCAGCAGCGCCAAATTCGCGTCCGACAACGCCTGCGCAACACTGGCCAGGTTTGCCTGCTCGGAATCCTCCACCACCGCGCTGTCATATTTGAAATGCACCGTGTAAGCCGCCAGCGCCGCCCGGTCCTGGGTGTAATGATCCAGGTTGATTCCCGAGGTCGGATAGTTTCCGGGCGTCGGAGGAGTTGGCGTCGCGACCGGCGGTGGCGTGGGCGGTTCGATTGGCGGCGTAGATGGAATTGTCGGCGGGGCTTCGGGCGTGCTGACGACTGCCGGTTTTGGCAATGGTGTGGATTTGGTGGGTCCTGCATGTTTGCAACCGGTGGTGGCCAGCACCGCGGTTAGCGCCAGGACGAGCGGCAAAGTAATTCGGTTTAGTTTCATGGTTTTATCTTTCGTTGACAGTTGTTTGAGTTGAAAAATTTATTCGGTTTGGCGGTCGTGAAATCAAAATTATCTCGCCCAGGCGGGTTCGGAATTGCTTCCCGACGCCCGGCGACAATCCCGGTATTGCTTGGTGAAAACATCCAGCACCGCCAGCGTTTGCCGCCCGGCTGGACCATGGTTGAAAACCAGCGTCCGCGAGTTGGCCGACCACGACGGGTCCTGCCCGGCCACCAGCACCACCGGGGCCGCGGTGCCATCCGCCGGCATCACGCAAATATCGAAATCCCCCGCCTGCCGCGTAAACGCAATCCACTTGCCGTCCGGCGACCAGTCCGGTTCCGTGGGATTGGCCGCGCCCGTGGTGGGCAGGCGTTGCACTTCACCCCCGCCTGCCGGGACCTTGGCCAATACCCGGCGCCCGCTCAATTTGGCCGCAAAACAAATCCATTCGCCATTGGGCGACCAGCAGGGTGAGGAATCCTCCATGCCCTTGGTAATGCGCTTCAAATCCGAGCCGTCGGCGTTGCAAACCCACACGTTCGGGCTGCCGGACTTGCTCAAGATCATCGCCACTTTCGAGCCGTCCGGTGAGACCGCCGCGCTGGTGTTCAAGCCGGAATAGCCCGCAATCACGCGCCGCTGGCCGCTCGACAGGCTGTGATAAAAAATATCCGGGTTGCTGCGCGCATAACTCGTGTAATACAGCGCCATCCGGCCGGGCACCCATGCGGGCTTGGCCACAATCGCCCCGTCCGACGTGACCGGCTGTGCGCCGTAGCCGTCAAAATCAGCCACATAAATCTCGCCGCTGCCGCCTGGCGACTGCGATTTGTAGGCGATTTTTGTCGCGCCAATGGGTTTCAGGTTGCGAATCGCCTGCACGATGTCATCGGCAAAGGCGTGCGCCTGCCGCCGTTCACTCGCGCCGTTGTACGTGCGGGAAAAAAGCATCTTGTTGGCAAACCGGTCCGTCAGACTGCCGCCCACGTTGCCTGCGCCGCCGGCCTTGATAAGATACTGCGCGTCGCCTGGATTTGTGAAACTGAAGCCCTGCACGTAAAGATCAAATTTCAAAACCTCAGCCGCCTCGCCCGTGAAACCTTCCAGCGAGACCGGAATGGGTTTCTGGCCAAAGAATTCTTTATCCCATTCAATTTTTATTTCCGGCTGCTGGGCGCGTGCAATATTCAGCGCGAAAACGGCGAGCACAATTGCCAGAAAAAGCGCCCGGCGCGAAATGCCCTCACCCTGACCCTCTCCCATCCGATGGGAGAGGGAACAGCCGCGGGACAGTTTTTGATTAACCAAATTTGTGCAGCAGCTCCAACGTCCGGCCTGCCTCGAATTCGGCAAGACGCCGGGAGCGTTTCCCCCTCGCCCATCGGATGGGAGAGGGCAGGGGTGAGGGTTCTGTTGAACTAACTTGAATTGTTTTGTTTCCATCGCTGTTTCAAAAATAAATTTCATGTTCATCCGAGCATTTGCCGTTTGGCTTTGAGGTTAAAATTGATGATGTAAGTGCGTTCCTTGTCCGTGGCGCCGTCCGGGAATGGCGCAATTTCACTGACCCGGTCCAAAGTTCTTTGCACCGAGTTGTCCACGCTGGCGTCACCCGACTTCTCGACGATGTGGGCATCCGTCACCCGGCCGTCATTGGCGATGGTGACGCTGACTTTCACGTTCGCCTCGTCGCTGGCCGTGTCATCCGGGAGCCGCCAGGCCTGCGTATAAACGCTCTTCACGATGGTGGCGTAATTCGCATAAGCCGCCGTGCTGTCGCCCGGCATTTCAATTTCCGTGGAGGACGAGGAGTTTTCCTTGATGGAACGGGCGGTATTTTGAATGGCCTTAAGCGCCGCAGCGCGCAAACGTTTTGCCTCCCTGGCCTGCTTCGCCGCTTCCTTGGCCTCGGCTTCGCTTTTGTCCGCCTCGGTCGTTTTTTTGTGGACGACTTTGGTCAAATCCGGTGTGACTTCGTGCTTCGGTTTCGGCTCCGTATGCTCCACCGGCTTTGTCTCTTCCGGCTGGGCTTTTTCCGGCGGCTGCACCGGTTCAACGGGCTTAACCGGCTCAACCGGTTTTATTTCCGGCGGCGGCGGCTGTGGTGGTTGCGGCGGCTCGGGTTGCGGTTGGACCATGGGCGCGGGCGGCGGCGGTTGCGCGCCCCGCACCCCGCTGTTAAACGCCTCGTCAATTAATTTTGACGGAATCATGTCCAGCACCGGCGAATTATCCGGCTTGGGGGTGGACGTGATGAACCCGGAGCAAAGCAGGACCACCAGCGCCAGCAGATGCGTGCCGGCGACGGCAATGAAACATTTTTTTTGCAGCCGGTTCATCGGGGTGTGGGATCGGTGCGCAACGAATAGCGCGAGATGCCGTATTTCTGGCAGCCGTCCAGCAGTTGTGCCACCAGATCGTAGCGGCAGTCCTTGTCGGCGCGGATATAGACCACAAGATTGGGATTGGCGCGCGATTCCTGCGCCAGCTCCGTGATGATCTGGCCCAAGGCCGTCTGCCGCGCCTCGAATTTATAATAGCCCGTGCTGGAAATTTCCACCGTGCGAATGTCCGACTTCCTCAATTGCTTGTCCGCCGACCCGCCCCGCGGCAGCCGCAATTCGATGCTTTGCGTCAGCAGCGGCGTGGTGATGATGAAAATGATCAGCAGCACGAACGCCAGGTCCAGCAGCGGCGTGATGTTGATGGCACTCAGCGTCACCAGCGTATTGCGTTGTGAAAAGCGGCGCATAACAAACAGGATTAGACCCTTGCACCGACCAAACGTCCGTTTTGTTGAGACGGTGGGAGCGTTTCCCCCTCTCCTGGGGGAGAGGGCTGGGGTGAGGGCGAGCTTCCCTCCAACTCTACTAACTTATCTTCCGATCCATGGTGAGGGAGGGCTTCCGTCCACTTCCAGCTTGGCTTCCGGTTCAGGGGGGGAGGGGGGGGGGTATACTTGGCACCCCCCAACAAGCCAGCCATCCCATGATCCAGCAATCCTGTATTTTGTTTTTTCGTGTTCATTCGCGGTGCTATTCCTCGGCCAAAAATTCCGTCTCCATCTTGGAAACCAGTTCCTGCGCGAAATTATCCAGTTCCACCGTGAACACCCGCAGGTTGTTGACCAGCCAGTTGTAGCCGAACATCGAGGGAATGGCCACCAGCAGGCCCGCCACCGTCGTGACCAGCGCGGCGGAAACGCCCGGCGCCATCACCGCCAGCGTGGCGCCCTGCGGCGATTGCGCGATGCCGGCAAACGTGCTCATCACGCCCCAGACCGTGCCCAGCAGGCCCATGAACGGCGCGCCGCTCACCGCGTTGGAGAGCAGGATCAGGCCCGATTCCAGCACGAGCGACTCCTTGGCCACCACGTTTTCGATGGCGCGTTTGATGTGCTCCATGTTTTTGAGACTGACCTGCTGCTTGGCGCGTTCACCGCTCGGCCCGCGCAGGCGCGCGTCCAACTGCAGACACCCGGCCTGATAGACCGCGTACAGCGGACAGCCCTCCACCTCCAGCTTGCGGTCGAACATGTCCAGCACCGCCTTTTGCGAGGTGAATTCCTGCGCGAACAAGGCGTTTAATTTCCGCGCCCGCCGCATCTGGATGACTTTGAAAATCATCATCCACCACACGGCGATGGACGAAAAAAACAACAGCACAATGATGACCTTGGCTTCTGGACGCGCCTGGTCCCAAACGTAAAGCAGCTCCACCTGTTTGGTGGCCGCTCCGATGATTGCAAGAGGTAACCCGCTCATATAAATCAAAAACTTGGTGGTGAGGAACCGGTTTTGGCCAAGTAGCGGAACTCCGAGCTTTCGTCCGCCAGCGCCCAGTATCCACGCCCCGCCCCCAAATTGCAAAATCTTTTTGCACGAAAATTGCGGCACATCGGGACGATCGTTTCCAAAGAAGTTTGAGCCGCCTCACGACGGCTGCTACGTTAAAAGCGCCTTTTAACAGGCCGCCCCGGCGAAAGCCCGGGCCGTGACTACCATGAAAACCAAACTGAAACCTGCGGGAATTTCCTCTTGGCGCGCGGCGACCGCGTCAGCCCGCGCGGTGGTGCCATTGCACGACCGCCGCCTGAACTTCGGCAGCAAATGGGATTACGCGCCCGCACCCGAGGATTCCAAAAGTTACGTCATTGCGCCGCGACACGACTTGTTCATCAACGGCAAGTTTGTGCCGCCGCATTCGGGCAGATACTTTGACACGCTCAATCCCGCCACCGAGGACAAGCTCACCGAAATCGCGCACGCGGACGCCGTGGACGTGGACCGCGCCGTCAAGGCGGCGCGGCGCGCCTACGAAAAAGTCTGGGGCAAAATGCCCGGACGCGAGCGCGGGAAGTATCTTTACCGCATTGCCCGCCTCCTCCAGGAGAAATCGCGCGAACTCGCCGTGCTTGAGACGATGGACGGCGGCAAGCCGATCCGCGAAACGCGCGATGTGGATCTGCCGCTCGTGGCCGCGCACTTTTTTTATCATGCAGGCTGGGCGGACAAATTGAAATACGCGTTCCCCGGCAAAACGCCGCGTCCGCTCGGCGTGGCCGGGCAGATCATTCCGTGGAATTTTCCACTGTTGATGGCGGCGTGGAAAATCGCGCCCGCGCTCGCCTGCGGTAACACCGTGGTGCTCAAACCCGCCGAGACCACCAGTCTGACCGCCCTGCGGCTGGCGCAGATTTTTCAGGAGGCGGAACTGCCCGCTGGCGTGGTAAACATCGTCACCGGCCCGGGCGAAACCGGCGCGGCGCTCGCCAGCCATCCGGATATTGACAAGCTCGCCTTCACCGGCAGCACCAGCGTGGGCAAGGCCATCGCCGCAGCCATTGCCGCCCGTGGCTGCGTTCGTGAGAACGCGGCTGACTTAAAAAATTCCAGCCGTGTGTCCCCGAACACAGTCGCAAAAATTCCCCGGCTTACGCTCGAACTCGGCGGCAAGGCGGCGAACATTATTTTTGAGGACGCGCCCATTGACCAGGCTATCGAGGGCATCGTCGCGGGAATTTATTTCAACCAGGGTCATGTCTGCTGCGCCGGCTCGCGGCTGCTGGTGCAGGAAGGAATTTATTCCACCGTGATCAGGAAACTGCGCGACCGCATCCAGACCTTGCGCCTCGGCAATCCGCTCGATAAAAACACGGACATCGGCGCGATCAACAACCGGCCGCAGCTCGAAAAAATCCGCGAACTCGTGCAGAGCGGCGTGGACGAGGGCGCGAAAGTGGTGCAGACGGCCTGCACATTGCCGGCGCGCGGCTACTGGTTTCCGCCGACGTTTCTCACGGGCGTCACGGCATCGTATCGCGTGGCCCAGGAGGAAATTTTCGGGCCGGTGTTGAGCGTAATGACCTTCCGCACGCCGGAGGAGGCCATTGACCGCGCCAACAACACGCCCTATGGCCTGAGTGCCGGCGTGTGGACCGACAAGGGCGGCAAGATTTTCAAAATCGTCAGCCAGCTCCGCGCCGGCGTGGTCTGGGCCAACACCTACAACAAGTTCGATCCGGCCAGCCCATTCGGCGGCTACAAAGAAAGCGGCTTTGGCCGCGAAGGTGGCTTGCAAGGCCTGGCGGCATATTGCCGGCTGGATTAAATATTTCTTTAACGCAAAGGCGCAGAGGCGCAAAGTGTTGTCAGAAACCCAAGTGTATGAAAATAAACCCGCCAAAGGCGATTATTGATGAGAACGAGCCGTTTAAAAATGCGCTGTTTGATCGGCAGGTCTTCGCCAAGTCGCTGACTAACTTGCTGAGTAATGTTTCTGAAAATCTTGTCGTATTTGTGAATGCGCCTTGGGGGGCTGGGAAAACCACATTTTCTGAAATGTGGCGAGCCGACCTTCGGCAGCAAAAATTAGAGGTAATTTATTTCGATGCCTACGCAGCAGACTATTTCGACGACCCGTTTGTGTCTTTTTCGGGCGAAATCCTCGAATTAGTGGATAAACGTTTTACCGAAGGGAAAGGATTGATTGAACGCCGTGAGTTCAAAGAAACCGCCGTTGAAATTGGGAAACGCCTTGTTGGGCTCGCGGCGAAAGTTGGTTTGCGGGCAGCTACATTGGGGGCAATGGAATCCGCAGATCTCGAAGAATTTAAAGAGATGAGGTCTGATATTGCGTCTGGCATTTCCAAAATCGGAGCGGATGTCATCGAGAAAAAAATTGAGAGTTACGCCAAAGAGAAGGATGCCCTTAAAAGTTTCAAAAAAGCCTGGCCAAGCTTGCTACCAAGGTTCAAGAAGAACAAGGATTTCCTTTGACAATCATCGTGGATGAACTTGATCGCTGTCGTCCGGACTTTGCCCTCGGTTTGTTGGAGCGGATGAAACATCTCTTTGATGTTGAAGGCGTGGCCTTCGTTTTGCTGGTCAATCGCGATCAAATCGAAAGTTATATTCGAGCTGTCTATGGTCATAGAGTGGATGCCCGCGCCTACTTGCTCAAATTTGGAACCATATTCATAGACCTTCCGAACAAGCAGGCCAATGACTTTTATTATGTAAAAGGAAATGAAGACTATTGTTCTAGCCTCCTACATCACTATGGATTCTCCGAAAAAGTTAAAGAATCTCGTTTTCTGCCTTGTGTAAGCATCTTTGCTAGCCATTTCGATCTGACACTTCGAGAAATTGAAAGGGTATTTGCAATTATGGCTATTTATTACGGCTCATTGTCACGCAGTTATTTCACAGACGAACTTCTTATCGCATTGCTTTCGGTTCTGAAAGTAAAACGTCCTTCCATCTACAATGCATTAAGTACAGGGGCCATTTCAGCGGGTGAATTTTATCAACAGTCCGCACTCGACATAATGAAGATCAAGAACGTCCAGAATCTCAATTTCAGATGGGCGAAAGACATGCTGGATTGCTGTATGATGTCCGATTCTGAATTTAAAGACGCAACACAGAGTGGAGATGTGGTTAACCAATCTCGATCGGGGTTGGTGCAGATGGTAGATAGCCTGAGAATGGACAGAAAAACGATAATCCCGACCTTGTGTAGTCACTTGGACCGATTCTCTCTACAAATACCATAAGCTTCCACCACCGTGTCTTTGGTTTCTTGCGACCGGTGGGTCAGTTTCTGGATGTGATTGGCGGCAAGCTACAGTTTGGATTAATATTTTTTAAAACTAATATGCCCATTTACATAGCCATGCTCCGCGGCATTAATGTCAGCGGACACAAACCCATAAAAATGGAACATTTGCGCGCGTCGCTCGAATCGCTCGGGTTCAGCGAGGTTCAAACCTATGTCCAAAGCGGAAACGTCGTTTTCAAGACCGCGAAAATTTCCGAAGCTGGGCTGGCCGAAAAAATCGCCGGCAAAATTCTTGACGACTTTGGACATGCAGTATCCGTGCTGATCCGAACGCCAGCGGAATTGGAGCAAATTTTAAAGTGTCCCTTTGCCAAAAAAGCCGGGATTGATGGGGGCAAAATGTACGTCACCTTTTTATCGCAACCCGCGCCAAAGTCAGCGGCAGATATTTTACAAGGCTTGGCGGCCAAATCGGAACAGTTCTTTATTGGCGGGCGGGAAATATATCTGCATTGCCCGGAGGGTTATGGCAACACCAAATTTTCCAACAACGCGATTGAGAAAAAACTTTCCATGCCGGCCACCACGCGGAACTGGCGAACGGTAAACGCGCTTTTCGAGCTGGCCCAACCATAATCACCACCATGGAAACGCTCGCTTTCAAATCGGCTGCGGCATTCCGGCGCTGGCTGGCTGCGAACCATGACCAGGCCGATGGACTCTGGCTGCACTTTTACAAATCGAAATCCGGCCAGCCAACCATTACGCGAGCGGAGGCGCTGGACCAGGCCCTGTGTTATGGCTGGATTGACGGCCAGGCGCGACCGCACGACGCCCATTCCTGGCTTCAGAAATACACGCCGCGCCGCGCCCGCAGCGGCTGGTCGAAGATGAATACACAGCACGCGGAACGCCTCATCAAAGCCGGACGGATGACCCGCGCCGGGCTGGCAGCCGTTGAGGCGGCCAAAGCCGATGGCCGGTGGCAGGCCGCCTATGATTCACCGCGCAACGCCGTGCCGCCGGCAGATTTTTTGAAGGCCTTGAACCGGGATAAAAAAGCCAGGGCTTTTTTTGACACGCTCAACAAGGCCAACGTCTATGCCATCGTGTACCGGCTCCAAACCGCCAGGAAGCCGGAAACGCGTGAACGGCGGATGCAAAACATTTTAGCGATGCTGGGCCGCGGCGAAAAGTTTCACTGACGGGGAAACTTGTCCACCAGTAGTTGCTTTTTGGCAATGGATAATTGAAGATAAGCCCCGAAAAGGATTCTGCGGGACAATGCAGGATCGCCGCCAATAAAAACCGTTTAACCCATAGAATTATGAACTGGCTCTGGTTTATTCTCATTGGCCTTGCCGCCGGATTCCTGGCCGGCTCGGTGGTCAAAGGACACGGCTTTGGTCTGCTTGGCAACCTGGTTGTGGGGGTGATTGGCGCGGTGCTGGGCGGATTTATTTTTGGACTGCTGGGCATTGCGGCCACCAGCCTTTTGGGCGCACTGGTTTGCGCCTTCGTCGGGGCAGTGGTGCTGTTGATGCTCATCGGCTTTGTCAAACGTAAAGGCGGGTAAAATCTCATGCATAAAATCATTGGAGCCACCCTGCTGGTTGTTGGCGTATTCCTGTTGATGCAGGGGCACGACCTTTCCCGCACCTTTGTTTCGCAGTTCAGGAGCATTACCTTCGGCTCGCCGGCCGCAAAGGTGACGTATTTTTATCTCGGCGGCGCCATCTGCTGCGCGGTTGGACTCGTGGAGTTCTTCCGGTCAGATAAGAAATAGTCAAATTATGGGCCCGCGCCTCGACGTCAAAAAGACCTACAAGCTTTACCTCGGCGGGAAATTTCCGCGCAGCGAGAGCGGGCGCTGTCTGCCCGCCAAATCCGCCAAGGGGGAGCCGCTCGACAATTTTGCCCATGCCTCGCGCAAAGATTTTCGCGATGCCGTGACGGCCGCCCGCGCGGCGGTGGCCGGCTGGAGCCGGGCCACGGCTTACAATCGCGGGCAAATTCTTTACCGCGCCGCCGAGCTGCTGCAAAACCGCGCCGGCGAACTCGTCGCCGAAATCGCGCGCTCAACCAACGTGAGCGCCGCCCAGGCGAAACGTGAAGTGACCCTGACGGTTGACCGGCTGGTGCATTACGCGGGCTGGACGGACAAATATCAGCAGGTTTTCGGCAGCGTCAATCCCGTGGCCACGTCGCACTTCAATTTCACGCTGCCCGAACCGACCGGCGTCGTGGTGGTGCTCGCGCCGGACGAGCCGCCGCTGCTGGCGCTCGTGTCGCTCGTCGCGCCGGTGATTTTGAGCGGCAACACGGCGGTGGTGATGGCGTCCGAAAAATTCCCGCTGCCCGCCGCGACGTTTGCAGAAATTCTGGCGACGAGCGATTTGCCTGGCGGCGTGGTGAACCTGCTCACCGGCAGGCGTCCCGAACTCGCGCCGCACATCGCCTCGCACCTGGACGTGAACGCGATTGTGGACGGCGTGGGCGATCCCGGGATGAGCGCCACCTTGCAGTCGGGCACGGCCATTAATTTGAAGCGTTATGTCCGGCACCCGCTCGCCGCCAACGACTGGTTCACCGCCAAAGTGGAAGACCCGTACTGGATTCTCGACACGGTGGAATTCAAGACCGCATGGCATCCGATTGGGGTCTGATTTCGGGTCTGCGTTCGTGCGAACGCCGCTGATCAACTTCCTAATTACCGCATCGTGCGGTAATTAGCCCTCGCGTTAGCTGGTCGCTTCCACCGGCGTTTTCCCGCCGTTGACCAAAAACAATACCGCCATGCGAACCGCGAGACCATTGGTCACCTGCTCCAAAATCACCGAGCGGGCGCAGTCGGCAATTTCGCTGTCAATCTCCACGCCGCGGTTGATCGGGCCGGGGTGCATGATGAGCGCGTCGGGTTTCGTTTGGGCGAGCCGCGCCTTGGTCAACCCGTACAGATTCGTGTATTCGCCGATGCTGGGAAACATCGTCTTGCGCTGGCGTTCGTGCTGGATGCGCAGCAGGTTGATAATGTCTGCTTCACGGATGGCCTCCTCCACGTCGTGCGTTACGCGGCAGCCCATCTGCTCAAAAGTTTTCGGCACCAGCGTGGCCGGGCCGCAGAGCGTCACCTTGGCGCCAAGTTTGGTCAGCGCCCAGATGTCCGAGCGCGCCACGCGGCTGTACAGAATATCGCCCAGAATCGTCACGTTCAGCCCGGCAATCCGCCCTTTTTTCTCGCGGATGGTGAAGGCGTCCAGCAGCGCCTGCGTGGGATGCTCGTGCGCGCCGTCGCCGGCGTTGATGACGTGGGCTTCCAGCACGCGGGCGAGGAAATTCGGCGCGCCGCTGGCGCTGTGGCGGATGATGATGAAATCGGCGTTGAGCGCCTCCAGGTTTCTCGCCGTGTCCTTGAGCGTTTCGCCTTTCTTTAACGACGACGCCTCGGTGGAAAAATTAATGACGTCGGCGCTCAACCGGATGGCGGCCAGCTCAAAGCTGGTGCGCGTGCGCGTGGACGGCTCGACAAACAAATTGACGACCGTTTTGCCGCGCAGCGCCGGGACTTTTTTGATGGCGCGCTTGCCGACCGCCTTGAAACTCCGCGCCGTGTCGAGCACGGTCGTGATTTCCTCCGCCGTGAGCGATTCGATGTCGAGCAGATGTTTTTTGGTCCAGCTCATTTTTGTGGAGGCGTTAAATTGTTGAACGCTTTATTTCCGTTTCAAAATCACCTCGTCCTGCGCCGCCCCGGCCTCGGTGAGCAGGAGCGAAATCTTTTCGTCGAGCGCCGTGGGCACATTCTTGCCCACAAAATCCGCCTTGATCGGCAGGTCCCGGTGGCCGCGGTCCACCAGCACCGCCAGTTGGATTTTTTTGGGGCGGCCAAAATCGTTGAGCGCGTCCATGGCTGCGCGCGTGGTCCGGCCGCTGAACAGCACATCGTCCACCAGCACCACCGTTTTGCCGTTGACGTCAAAGGGAATGTCCGTGGGATGCACCGTCGGCGCCATGCGTTGATCCAGGTCATCGCGGTGCATGGTCGTGTCGAGAATGCCCAGCGGCACGTCATGCTTCCAGATGCCGGCCAGAATTTTAGCCAGCCTCGCTGCCAGATGGTCGCCGCCCACCGGTATGCCCACCAGCACCACCTCGCTGTCGTGTTCGTTGCGCTCGGCGATCTCGTGGGCGATGCGCGTCAGCGAGCGTTGAATGGCCGTGGCATCGAGAATGACATTGGTTTCAGGCATCGGGGGTAATCCTCGTCCTCTTGGTCCCCGTAATCGAGGACAAAATAAAAAACACGAACCTGTCCCGCCGGGCGGGATGGATTCGCGTGCTTGTTTTGAAGTTCATTTTTCCTTGGCCGCCTCGCAGGGCAGCGTTAAAGGAACCCGTTCAATTCGTTTAATTTGTCACCGGAGTTTGCCGGTTTTTGCGCCAGCTTGCGCGATGTTTTATGATCCAATCCGTCAGCGCCTGTTCAAAGCCGATGTCCCGTCCGGCCTTTTCCGACTCAATCCACTTGTGCCGGAGGATTTCTTCCCGCTCCGCCTGGAACTCACGGTAAAGCGACGAATTCTTCAGCAAATCATTCGCCGACGATGATTGCTTTGCTGGATTCGACATATTGGTCAAATTGTTCTGTATGCCTTAAGTTAAATCCAAGTGACATCGTCTGCAACAGAAATCTAAGTGCAGAAGCGTTTGTAAAAGAATGGGTTGTGCGACAATGCCTGGGATTAATCACGCCAGTTTTCCATAGCGGCGTATTTCCGGCCAGCCCCAGGCCACCAGCACCACCACCAAAATCGTCCCGATGCCGCCGCTGACGGTGGAGATAATCGCCCCCGTCGCCGGCGCCGAGCCCAATACCGTGGGCGTCGTGAACAGAAAAGCCACGATGCCCGACCGGAAGCCGCCCAGCTCGTTCGATGTGCCAATGAACAGGCTGTTGACCGCCGAGACGCGCCCGCGTTTTTCATCGGGCGTCAGGATTTGCACCAGTGTCTGCCGCACAATGACACTGATGTTGTCCACCGCGCCCGCCAGCGCCAGCAGCGTGAACGAAAGCCAGAACCAGACGGCATTGGGCAGCGCCACCCAGCGGCCAAAACAATCGCTGTTGGTCAGGCCAAAGAGAATGGTGGCCACCCCGAAGATCGCCACGGACCACAGCATCGCCCGGCCCGCTTTTTGCAATGGCGGCCGGTGGGCGATGATGAATGCGCAAATCACCGCGCCCACGGCCATGGCATTGCGCAGCCAGCCCAGCCCGCTGGGGCCGGCCTGAAAAATGTCATGCGCAAACATCGGCAGAATCGTCACCGTGCCGCCGAGCAGCACGGCGAACAAATCCAGCGTGATGATGCCGAGAATGATTTTGCTCTGAAACACAAAGCGGAAACCTTCGGCCAGGCTTTTGATGGAGACCGGCTCGGCGGCCCGGGCCTTGTGTATATGCTTGATGGGCACCACCAGCGCAAAGCAGAGCAGCGAGGCCAGCCCGTTTAGCGCATAGACCGACCACGCCGTACCGTGGGCCACCGCCCCCGGCGTCAGCGCCACCACTGCGCCAAACGCCGCCGGGCCCACGACCGAGGAAAATTGAAACGCCCCGCTGTTAAATGTCACCGCGCGGGCGAATTGTTCCCGGGGCACCAGGCTGGTCACAAACGCCGCGCTGGCCGGCCAGAGAAACGTCCGCGCCGCGCCCAGGACAAACAGAAAAAAATAAATCCAGCCCACGCTGAACGAAAAGGCCGACGCCAGCGCCAGTCCCACGCTCACCACCGTGAGCACCAGCGTGGAGCCGAGGATGATCTTTTTGCGGTTAAACGTGTCCGCAAAATGTCCGGCCGGCACCGTGAAAAGAATCATGGGCACCATCAGCGAAAGGCCCACCATGGCCAGGGCCAGCGCCGAATGCGTGCGCTGATAAAGTTCCCAGTCAATCGCCACGACCAGCATCTGCTGGCCGAGCGACGCCACAAAACGCCCGACCAGATAACGCGAGAAGTCCGCATTGCGCAAAACCGAGTAGGCGCTTTCCTCAGCGGGTTTGGTCACCGGCTCATCGGGCAGATTTTCGGGCGATTCCTGGTCGTGCATGATAACAATGGCGCATAATCTAGCGCAAATTGCCCCGCGGTCGAGTTTTACGCGCAGACCCGCCCCCACCTGTAGCGGCGGTCTGTGACCGCCGTCTTCCGCCGCGACGCCCGAAACCTCCGCACCTCGCCACCTTTCTACGTTGAACTTTTGCGCCGCGTCTTTACGCTGCCCGCATGACTGAACCGTTCCGCTACAGCCACCGCGTGACCTACGCCGACTGCACCATCGGCGACCACATTTATCATTCGCGCTACCTGGACCTGCTGGAAGCCGCGCGTGGCGAATTCATGCGCTCGCTCGGCAAGCCCGTGCTGGCCTTGCAGGACGACGGCTATATTTTCCCCGTCATCGAAGCGCGGGTAAGCTACAAATTCCCGGCGCGATACGATGATTTGCTGACCATTGAAGTTTGGATGCTGCGGGTGGAGCGCGTGCGGCTGAACTTTGGCCACCGCATTTTGAACCAGGCTGGCAGGCTCATTCTGGAGGCCCAGACCTTTCATTGCTGCACCGGCCGCGATGAAAAACCGAAACGGTTGCCGGAGAACCTGACGGCGCGACTTGAACCTTTTCTTTTGGGCACGCCAGTTCAGTAGGACTTGCAAATGGTTGCAGCAAACCAGTTGCCAGCCGTGCGGGAGTCTGGTAAAAGGTTGTTGCGTTGCGGGGTTGCGCCCTGCGGCTCAATGTGCGGGTGTGGTTCAATGGTAGAATATGGCCTTCCCAAGGCTGAGACGAGGGTTCGATTCCCTTCACCCGCTCCAATAAACACGGGATGTTTATGAGTTTCACAAGTTTTAGTGCCACTTTAGTGCCAAAATTCTTCAGCTATCGCAAAACGCACTCGAACCATGAGCGGACACCCAGGTGTTGTTCGCATGAGAATCTATTAACCTTCAACGCTTCGGGCACGAACCGTTTTTCTTTCCAAAGAAGAATGTTTCAGCCAATCGTCAAGGAGGACGGCCCCAAAAAAGACTATCGAAAACTCCGCTGGAATTAGTCCAGTCACTTCTGTGACCCGCTTGCTTCCTCAGACCAGCCTGACGCGGATTATATATTCAGCGAACCGCAATTGAGGGTCTGTTCGAGTTGTTCTAAACGATGGTTAATTGAACACTGCTCTCGATGATGCCCGTGCTGATGGCGTAGCGGGTGAGGCCGGCGGTGTCGTGGATATCGAGCTTGTCCATCAGGTGCTCGCGATGTTTCTCAACCGTCTTGATGCCGATGCCGAGTTCCGCCGCCGTTTCCTTGTTGGCTTTGCCTTCGGCAATCAACTGGAGCACTTCCATCTCGCGAGAAGTTAGCTGGGCCAAGGTCGGGTTGAACGTTCCCGTCCGACCAGACATGGTCGGGTTGAGCCGGTCAAAATGCTTGGCAATCGAGGGGCTGAAGAAGGTTTTTCCTTTTTGAATTTCCCGGATGGCGCGGCACACATCGTGGGAGGAAGTTTGTTTGAGCAGAAATCCCACCGCACCGGAGTCGGTCGCGTTTTTGACGTAAGCGTCATCATTGTGCGCGGAGAGCATGAGCACTTTGGCGGATGGCAGGGCTTTGATCACTTGTCGGGTGGCCTCCAAACCATTGAGACGGGGCATCGCGATGTCCATTAGCACCACATCGGGATGGAGCTTCAATGCCAGGGTGACCGCTTGACGACCGTCCGCCGCTTCACCAATCACCTCAAAATCGGCTTCCATTTCCAGCATTTGGCGAAAGCCTTCGCGCACGACTGTATGATCATCCGCCAGTAAAACAGTGATTTTTTTCATGGCCTTTCAGGTTTGATTTCCGCGGACGGCATTAACAAGTTTTCCGTCTTTGCCAAAGGGCATTTCGGCGGTAACGGTGGTGCCTTGGCCCGGGGCAGATTTAATATCGAAACGGCCGCCGACCATCTCGAGCCTTTCCCTCATGCCCAGCAGGCCGAGGCGTTTCCTGCCTTTGGCATTCAACACGCGGTCCGCGCTGAAGGATTTGCCGTTGTCATTTATTTTCATGCAAATTCCGCCCGCCAGTTTTTGGATGGTTACTTCCACGCGTGTGGCTCTCGCATGGCGTGAAACGTTGGTGAGCGCTTCCTGGGCCACGCGATAAAGAATGGTGCGCCGCGCGGTGTCCAATTGTTCCAGTCCGGCAAAAGCCGTCAAATGCGCTTTAACGCCGGTCTCGGTGGTGAAATTTTTCAAGAACGAAAGGAGCGCGGGGATCAGTCCAAGATCATCCAACACCGCCGGGCGCAATTCGCGGGCAAACTGATGCACGATGTTGACGGAGTTTTCCACCAGCTTTTGCGTGCGTTCGATGTCGCGGTCAAAGTTCTTGGGATTGAGTCCAGCACCCTTTTTCAGGGTGGCCAAACGGATATTGATGCCCGTCAAAGTCTGGGCGATGACATCGTGCAGCTCGCGGCTGATGCGTTTGCGCTCGTCTTCCTGAGCTTGCAGAACCTTACGCGACAGATCCCGTAACTGCTCCTGCATGGAACGCGATTGTTCCAAAAGCAAGGTCTGTTGCTGCTCGCTTTGCTTGAGCGATGCCTCCACCACTTGCCGCCGGGCGATCTCCGCTTCCAGCTTCTGGTTCGAAGCGGCCAGCACCTCGAGGCGTCGTTCGGCCACCTCGACCGCTTTGCGTTCCGTGATGTCGTAGAAGCAATTGATCGCCCCCGTAACCTCCCCGCACTGGTTCTTCAAGGGACGAATATTCACGACGCAACTAAGCCGCGAGGCGTCGGGCCGCTCGATAATCACTTCCTGATCCCGCGCTTCCGATATTTTACTTTCCAATACTTGCGCCATGGGACAATCGGCAGGGCGAATGGGACTGCCATCGGGACGGAACAACTTGAACGATCCGCAATAGCGCGCGTTGGTTTCTCCCAGCACTGGCCGGCGACCCCACAGTTCGGCGGCGCGGGCATTGAAGTTTTGAATCATGCCGGCGGCGTCACACGAATAGACGGCCACCGGCCCCAGTTCAAACAAGATGCGATAACGTTCTTCGCTCGCACGCAACGTCTGCTCCGCCAGCTTGCGCCGCGTGATGTCGCGGATGTTGCATTGGATGACGTTGTGGCCATTCTCTGAATACAGGTTGGCTACCACTTCGACCTCCTGATGCCGGACGGCCTCGCTCTCCAGCGGCAAATCTTCGTAGCGGACTTCGTGCTTCCGTTTCAGTTTCTCGAACATTTCCTGGCTGGCGGATTCATCCTTGAGCAGACCGATTTCAAAAAGTTCCTTGCCGACGAACTGGGTGCGCGGATAGCCCAGCAATTCCGTCATGAACGGATTGGCGTCGGTGATTTTGCGGGTGGCCGGGTCGAGGAGAAGAACGCCGTCATGCGCCGTTTCAAAGAGCCGGCGGTAGCGGATTTCCGAAACGCGCACTTTATCCTCTTCCTGTTTAAGCTCGGTGATGTCCACCACCACGAGCCGACAATCCAGCCCGGTGGGGGAGCGTTTGGCTCGAACCCGGGCGACTAGGATCGGCAGGCCTTTGACCGGCAGTTCAACTTCAAGGGAGAGTTTGTCCTGACCGCCAAACACTTGTTTGAGAAACAAATTGAACGCAGGACGCTGGGCGGCGAGGATGAGTTGCGAAAAAGCACTTCCTACCAGGCGTGAACGCTCGATGCCCACCAACTGCGCACCCGTCAGATTAACCTGGCGAATGATGCCGGTGGCGGCGAGGGTAAAGTAGCCCGCCGGCGCAAAATCGTAGAGGTCGGTGTAATTTTCCAACGCCACTTCCAACTCATCCCGGGCCTGCCGCAGTTCGGCATTTTGCAATTCCAACTCAATCTGGTGAACCTCCAATTCGTGAAGCAGCCGCGCGGGATCGGACTCGGTTTGCGGTGCCGCGGCCTTTGACGGTTGACTTTTCTTTTGGCTGCGCAGGCGGGCTTCGGCTTTGCGATAGAGGTCAGCCAGCATGGGCTGATGTTTCTTGCGGTCATCAAATTCTCGTTGTTCGGGCGAGGACCGGCGGTTTCGCGTGGCGGGAATTCCTGAACTTTGTGGCTTGCTATTCATGGTGCGGTTTTGCTGACCTTTGAATTATACATCACCTGGTCAAGATTCTTGTGCAGTTTTCCCATATCAAAGGGCTTCGTCAGCACGCCCTTGAATCCATGGCGTTCCGGTTCAAGAATCACTGGGTCGAGCGCGTAGCCGCTCATGGCAATGGCCTTCACGCGCGGGTCAAGCTTCAGCAATTCTTGCAGGGTTTCGCGCCCGCCCATCCCCTCGCGGACCGTCAGATCCAGGATCACCACGTCAAAGCCGCGACCCTGCAGCTTCGCGGTTTTGTAAACCTCAATGACTGCCTGCCCGTCTTGCGCCAGCTCCACGGTGTGGCCCATCTCAGAGAGGGTCAGCCCAACAATTTCCCGCACGCCCGCCTCGTCATCCATCACTAGCACACGCCCGTGCTGCAACGCGCTGCATGGGGGAGGCATTTTTTCCTCTTCAGCAATTTTCAGGATGGCAGGCAGGTAGATGTCGAACGTCGTGCCAACCCTGACGGCGGATTCCACAGTTATCGCGCCTTCGTGTTTGTGAACGATGGAATGGCAGATGGTCAGACCCAGCCCCATGCCTTTGCGATCGCCCCGCTGCTTCGTCGAAAAATAAGGATCGAAGATTTTCGGCAGCACGTCTTTCGGAATACCGATCCCCTGGTCTGCGATGCTGACCTGAACATAATCTCCCGCCGGCAAGGGCGGCTGTTCGGTGCCGCTCAAAACCACATTTTCCGCCCGGACACTCACCACTCCTCCATTCGGCATCGCTTCGCGCGCATTCAAGACCATGCTGCGGATGACCTGTCCCAACTGCGCCTCATCCACATCGGCTGGCCACAGATCCTCAACCAGGGAGAATTCGCTCCGCACCGTGGAACCGCTCAAAGCAATTCGGACGGATTCCTGGATCAATCCTGAAATCCTCATTGCCTTTCGGATCGGCGCGCCGCCTTCGGCAAACGTGAGCAGTTGCGCAGTCAGGCTTTTGCTCATTAACGCGGATTTCTTTGCAGCGGTCAGATATTGGGCCAGCTCAACATTGGGTAAATTGAGCATCTGCGCCAGTTCCAGGTTAAGGAGATTAACCGTGAGCAGATTATTAAAATCATGGGCGATGCCGCCGGCCAAAATCCCTGTGGACTCCAGCTTGTTCAAAATG
>Ga0181520_10003775_pt1 | contig 26177 bp, 23 predicted proteins | sample PEATcosm2014_Bin_29_FD_132451 | JGI IMG/M metagenome (GOLD analysis project Ga0181520, IMG submission 132451) | Peatland microbial communities from MTU Mesocosm Facility, Houghton, MI, USA - PEATcosm2014_Bin02_30_metaG | ecosystem: Environmental > Terrestrial > Soil > Wetlands > Peat | place...
TATTTCTCGACGAGTTGGCGAGATTGGAGAGAGCGGCGCTGGGGAATCGGGTCTACGGCAAGAGTCGATGTGAACCGAAGACTTAGATCACGATGCCTTCTTCTCAGCGAATGTGACCAATCTTAGTAGTCAACAGGCGGACAACCTCGTTGACCATCTTTTCCCTGACCATGCCCGATCACCGCCCTCGAATCGACCGCCGACCGCATATTCCATGCGTGCCTTCCATGAATGGCTGAGGAACCGCGCCCGGGAAGCCCCTGCCGCCGGGATCCTGCCCGTGCTTATTGCGAGGTCCGGCGCGGGGATATCGAGGGACTGTCGCCAGGACCCTTCGGCTCCCTCCCCGGATCCTGGACGACCTGTTGCGGGCGCTGACGGCGACGGGGCAGGTCGTGATGCTGAAGGTCGGCAGGCAGACGGTCTACAGGTCGGCGGGGTGAGGCGGAAAGCGCAGAGCTCTGCGCCTCGGGGCGTAGGGGACGGGACGTAGGATACTTCCTGTACGGCGTCGCGGGGGGGCGTTACCACCGTAAGCGTCTTCCTGGCTTCGTTTCCGATGGTCGCTGGTGTCGTACCCTGCTTCGAGCGTTTGCGAGCGTCGGATCGCTTCAGTCGGTGCACGTCCGACATCCTTGCTCTTTTGTAGGCCCGTTCTTGTCGGTGACGATCCAGGTCGCCCCGGGCTCCTCTTGGAATGTTCCCAGGACTGAGCTCGCTGGGACCGCACTGACGGCGCTGCTTCTCGGGGTGGACGTTCCGTGGGTGATCCTCGCCGCTATCGCAATCTCGTTGCCGGTCTTGCAGCGGCCTGAGGTAAGCAAGCCGACCAATCCAATAAAGCGGCGAGGGGACGCAGACGCCCCCTTAACTACGCGGCTTCGACTCGGAAGGGTCAGGCCCGCGCCGACTGAGCGGATACGCACCAGCCTTGCCCACGAAGGGCAATAATAGCATCCAGTGGAGCCGATCGGCGCGAACCGGATCGCGAAACTGCGACAAGCCAATCGTCATTCCCGTGTGGCCTTCGGCGGGCTGGTCTCGGTAGGTCCCCAACAGAAGGTCCCACCAGGGAAGATTGAATCCGAAGTTGCTGTTCGTTTCTTGCACAACGATCGAGTGATGGACCCGGTGCATCTCGGGCGTCACCACAAAGCAACGCAGAACTCGATCCAGCCACGGGAACATCCGCACGTTACCGTGATTGAACATGGACGTGGCGTTCAACAGCACTTCGAAAGTCAGGACGGAGACGGGAAGCGTCCCCAGCAGCAACACGACCGAACCTTTAATGCCGAACGAGAGCAGAATCTCCAGCGTATGGAACCGCACGCCGGTGGTCACGTCAAAGTCCAAGTCGGCATGGTGAACCATGTGCAGCCGCCAGAACAAGGGAACCGCGTGGAGCATCACGTGTTGCAGGTAGACGGTCAGATCAAGCAACACGACCCCAGCCACTACGCTAAGCCAATGCGGCAGGGCGAGACTCTGAAACATCCCCCAGCCTCGACTCTCCGCAAAGGCCGCCATGCCGACGGTGCCGAGCGGAGCGACGACCCGCAACAGTAGGTTGTTGAGAAACACCAGCCCGAGATTACTCACCCAGCGGACTGGTTTTCTTACCATCCGCGGTCGGCGGGGGGCGAGAGATTCCCAAACGGCCATTGCCACTAGCACGCCGCCGAAGAAACTGAGGCGAATGCCCGGCTCGGAACTGAGAAACTCCCACATCGGACTCATGCTACACGAATACGATACTACGATGGCCCGTATCGCGACAATACCACCGGGCAAGTCGCTCTGGAGAGATGCCGAGATAGTAGCCCAGTACGACCATCTGGTTAATCCACGTGGTCTGCAACGGCCCGAGCGCGTTCCAGCGGCGCGGAGAAGTGGTGACGCTGGCGTCGGCAACAGCGATCCGTCCGCGGCGGCGGAGGCGGCGGATCATCTCGAAGTCTTCCATGATCGGCAGATCGGGAAAGCCGCCCAACTCACGAAACGTGTCCGCCTTGAGGAAAAGGGCCTGATCGCCGTAAGGCATTTGCAGCCACCGCGAACGCAGGCTCACCCCCCATTCAATCAATCGAAGGACGCGCCCTGCCGCAGCAATGCGGAGTCGGAATGCCCCGACAATCACGTTCGGGGTGCTGAGCGTGCGACGCACGTGAGCGGCAAAGTGCTCGGGCAAACGGGTGTCAGCGTGGAGGAAAAGCAGTATCTCGCCAGTTGCAACAGCGGCACCGGCGTTCATCTGTTCCGCCCGGCTTGGCGGGGCGGTGAGCACGCGGCAACCGTGGGCCACAGCAATCTGTGGGGTGCCGTCGTGGCTGCCGGCATCGACGATCAACGTCTCGACATCCACGGCCCCTGGCAACGAGGCCAAGGTCTCTTCCATGTGCTCCGCTTCGTTGAAGGTGGGGATAATCACCGAAATGCGTGAGGAGGACGTCGCGGAGTGAGCCAGATGTTGGACACGGTGCCAGACAGCAAGGTCCTCCGGATGGTCCACGTCGGCCAGCGGTTTCAGCACGGACGTGGCTAGCGTGAGCCCCTGCGCGCGTCGCATGGTCTCGGGGAACACCTGCCCAGTTCCCCACGGCATGGCATCAAATAATATGGGCGTCTCACTTCGCAAACCGATCAGGTAGTATCCGCCATCTGTGGCCGGACCGAGAACCAGGTCGTTCTTGACCAGGCGATCAAACGCATCACTGACAAGACTGGGCGTGATTTCAGGGCAATCGGTGCCGACAAGAACGACATGCCGGACGCCGGTGCGGAAGGCATCTTGGAAAGCACGAGCCATGCGGCGGCCGAGGTCTCCAGGACCTTGGGGGCAATAGAGGAAATCCTCTCCAAAGCAATCTCTCATCTGGTCCTCACTTCCACCCTCGAAGCGGACTTCGACAAGCACCGGCAGGGTTTTTGCAAGCTCCCTGGCCCACCGGAGCGTGTACCGCGTCATCTCGCATTGCAATGCAGCCGCCCCCTCGGCCCCCAGCGCTGGAATCAGCCGGGTCTTGGTCTTGCCCGGCTCGGGATACCGCGTGAAGATGACGAGGCGTCGTTGAATCGAGAAGTCCTCGGAGTTGGCGCGCACGTGTAGGGTCATAAACTGCCAAGGCCCCAGTAATAGACTGCACCAAGAACAGCCGCCGGTGGAAGCATAATTATCCAGGCTGTCAGGATGGCTGTAAGCATGCCTATGTCCTCCCACTACAGGTTGAGCCGTAGGCAAAGCACGAATAACAGCGGTGATGATTCAAGCGGACACGGACACGGAGGCTTTCCCGAAGCGTGTTGCCGAGATCGAAGTCCGCGTCGTCGTCCACGAGCGTGCAGGCATAGACGCCGCCGCGGCCGTCTTTCTTGACGATCATCCGGCTGAAACCGCACATGAACTGGGCACGCTGTTCGGCCGTCGTGTAGGAAGTCATACACTTCTCGGTCACATTCGGCACGTGGGCGATCGAACCCGGTCGCAGAAGATCTGGAAACTTCACGATCGACAAGTCCGCCGGGAGCCCAGCTTCTTCCAGGAGTAGTGCGTAACATCGGTCGATTGCCTCACCGTCCTCGTCGGGCTCCATCAACCGGGCGATCGACACGCCGAACCCTTCCGCATGGAGCAGGCCGAGCGTCCGAATCGCCATGCGGAAATTGCCCTTCCCGCGAGATTCGTCATGCTTGGCCGGATCGGGATGGTCAAGGCTGATACGGAAAGCCAATGGGTTGGGCTTCGCCTTGAGCTTGATGATCTCAGCCATACGATTCAGCAACGGCTCAGTGCCGTTGGTCAGTACGAAGCATGGCCGATGTTCGAGCACGTAGTTCAGGATGGCCATGAAAAACGGATTCACGAACGGCTCACCGCCGGTGAAAGAAAACGTCTTGACCCCGAGTTCAAGAGCTTCAGTAATGAAGGGCGTCACGTCTTGCAGGGTGATGAACTGAATTCGATTATCGCCGGGCTTTGATCCTTCCAAACAGAAGGGGCAGGACAGGTTGCAGTTCGTCCCCGTGTGGAACCACAGTTCGGTCAATGCCTCGCTTTCGATGTAGCCACGAGGTTGACCGTCGGGGGCAAAGAGCCAGCTTTGGGCATTGCTCTTCTCACGCATTGAAAAACACCTCTCGATAGATAAGCATTAGCAGCAATTGCCGCTGTCCGTACAGGTGCCACGAGCTTCTGTCGTGGCGTCATACTCCTGACCTTTCGTCTCCCGTGGGTGACGGTGTTTCGGCCGGCTGCAATCGAATCTACCGGCCTTGTCCGCCGCGACCGGAATGCGAGGCTCAATGAACTCGAACTGTTCCACGTAAGGCTCCTTGTGCAGAAGCTGAAATGTCTTGTCGCAGACGGCCATCCGCTCGCCACGGTGGTACACGTGGTCATCGTCGTCTTCCACTTTCCTGAACGGCCCACGATAGATCACGGCTTGATTGCGTTCCATGCATGGTCCCTGCTTGCCTTTGTAGGCCACGACCGTCATTGAGCGGAACTCAATCCCTTCAACGGTCCGCCAAGGCTCGGCCTGCCGGGCGGCAATCTGGATGCCGTAGAAGCCGGCTTCCTCGAACGCCTTGAGAAACCGATCCTCCCGAAATGCGCCGGAGATGCAGCCGGACCATAACTCTGGGTCTTGCTGAAGACGCTCGGGCACGTCCTCATCGCAAACAATGTCACTGATGGCAGCGCGGCCGCCCAGCCGCAACACCCGAAAGGTCTCGGCGAACAGTTGGCGGCGATCTTCGGGGCGGACCAGATTCAGCACGCAGTTCGAGACGACGCAATCGACGCTCTCGTCGGGCACCATCGGCCGCTCCTGCCGCAACCGCTGTTCCACTTGACGCAGATCGAGCCAATCCTGGGGTGTGACGATCCGCATCGCGTGGACAGCCTCGGTGAGCGATTCCAAATCGAGGGCCAAGTCCTGGATCATGCCATAGCGGAACTCGACGTTCGCGTAGCCAATTCGCTGGGCCACCTCCTGTCGGTAGCGCCGGGCCAGGTCGATCATCACCTGATTGCAGTCCACCCCGATGACGCGCCCCTCGGGGCCGACCACCTGGGAGAGAATGTAGCACGCCTTACCGCCACCTGAGCCGAGATCGAGCACGGTCTCGCCCTGGCGAACGTAGGGCGTGGGGTCGCCGCAGCCGTAGTCGCGTTCCAGGAGTTCACCAGGAATCGCGTCGAGGTACTCTCGACGGTATTCCACGGGACAGCATAGTGATTCCTCTTTCTGCTGTGCTGCGGTCGTATAACGCCTGCGGACAGAGGCTTCGTGGCCATCACGATCTAAAGCGGTGCTTGTGCTCATGGTTTTCGGGGTCCTTTCCATCTCATTGCCTTCACTTATCTGGTCCACGTCAGCCACCGCTGAAAAAGCGATTTGACCAGCGGAGTTAAGCGGGTACGGCTGTAAGCATCGCCGACTCGCTTGATTGCTTCGGCCTGCGTCGGATACGGGTGAATCACATTGCCAAGTCTGCCCAGCCCGATGCCTCCGGCCATTGCGACGGTAATCTCCGAGATCATCTCCCCGGCGTGCTCTGCAACAATCGTTGCGCCAAGAATCTGGTCGGTGCCTGTTCGGACGAGTATCTTGATGAAGCCCTCGTCCTGACCGTCGAGGATCGCCCGATCCACGTCGCGGAGTTCCTGGACGAAGGTCTGCACGGGGATGCCCTTTTCCTTGGCCTCCTGCTCATACAGTCCGACATGGGCGATTTCCGGGCTGGTGTAGGTACACCACGGGATCGTCAGGGCACTGGCCTTCGCCCGACCTAAGAACAGGGCGTTGCGTATGACGATTCGGGCCATCGCGTCGGCGGCATGGGTGAACTTGAAACGGGAGCAGATGTCGCCGGCGGCAAATATCCGGGGATTACTGGTCTGAAGACGGTCGTTGACGTGTACGCCAGTGCGAGGATCGAATTCCACGCCGGCAGGTTCCAGGTTCAGCCGTTCCACGTTGGGTGCTCGGCCCACGCCAACCAAAATCTCATCCACCGTTAGTTCCTCGGGCTTCCCATCGTGCTCTAAGTGGATGACCTTGCCGCTGCCGAGTTTCTTCACACCGACGATCTTGCGGCCGGCAAGGAGTTGGATGCCGTCGCGCTTGAAGGATTGTTCCACGCGATCCGTAGCATCGCGGTCTTCTCGCGGGAGAAGACCGTGGCCGCCCTCCACCAAGAACACCTCGGAACCGAATCGGGCGAACGTCTGTGAAAGTTCGCAACCGATTGGGCCAGCCCCGATGACAACCAAACGGGTCGGCAGCTCCGTCAACGAGAAGACCGTCTCGTTGGTGAGGTATCCTGCCTCGGCAAGTCCGGGGATGGACGGTGCGGCAGCGCGTGTCCCGGTGGCAATCACGGCCTTTCGGAAGCGAAGCGTCGCGCCGTCCACACTAATCGAGTCGCGGCCCGCAAATCGGCCTTCGCCCAGAAAAACGTCTACACCCAGGCTGTGGAACCGGGCTGCCGAATCGTGATGGCTGATTTCGGAGCGTAGGCGGCGCATCCGCTCCATCACCGTGGGAAAGTTGACACTTACTTGGGGAGGAACCTCCACACCGAACACAGCGGCGTTACGCACGTCGGCAGCAGCGCGGGCGGCGCGAATCAGGGCCTTCGACGGCACGCAGCCGTAGTTGAGACAATCGCCGCCCAGCAGGTGCCTTTCGACCAACGCAACCTTCGCTCCCAATCCCGCAGCCCCGGCAGCGGTGACGAGCCCCGCCGTACCTGCACCGATGACGACCAGATTGTAACGGCCTTTTGGCTCGGGGTTCGCCCAATCGGTGGGATGGACGTGCTGCCGCAACGTCTGATTGTAAACATCGTCGGGCAAGACCTGCGGCACTTCAAGCGTTGGCGATGCTTGCACGGGACGTCTCCTGTTCATTGGGAATCCTGACCGCTTCCTTGAGTGCACTGCGGGCGACCCGCGTCACAAACACGGTAACGATGACCGTCACCACAAGCCCGACGCCAAACAACACTTGTTGTTCCCATCCTCCTTCGCCTTTCCCCGCGGCCAGATCGGCCAGACTCTTGGCCGCCGAACCCAGGTATACGTACATGACCGTTCCCGGCAACATGCCGATCCAGGACGCCAACACGTACCGCAACAGGGAGACGCTGGTCAGACCGAAAGCAAAATTGAGCAGATTGAACGGAAAAAGCGGCGAAAGCCGAGTTAGCAGCACGATCTTGAAGCCCTGGCGGCCCACGGCACCGTCGATAGCCCGGAACTTGGAATTGTCCGCCACCTTCTGCTCGATACAGCCGCGGGCCAGCGTGCGCCCGACCAAGAACGCAGCCGTTGCCCCCAGCGTGCTCCCGATCGAAACCGTGACCGTCCCCCACAGTACGCCAAACAGGAAGCCGGCCCCCAGGGTAAGCAGCGATCCGGGGATGAATAGCAAACAGGCGACAATGTACAGGCCAATCACAAACACCGGCCCCCAGGGACCGACGCCCTGCACCCACTCCAGGAATTGGGCGAGGTACTCTTTGGCGGGCAGGAATATCACAACCGCGGCTATCACGGCGACAAGAACCAATGCCCCGGTGAGCCGCAGCACGCTTGATCTGTTCATGGTCCAGCCCTCATTTCGCGGCTTTCTGCCTTTGGTCGTTCAGGTTCCAATTGTAATCAAGGTAGGCAACGGAGAAATCTCCTTTCTTAATCAGGTCATGGATGCCGTTGCCCTCAGGCAGGTACTTTTCCAGCGTCTTCAGCCGCGTCTGAGGGTTGGGGCCAAAATCGTCACCAAACCACTGGAGGATGGGTGAAACGGACACAGCGCGCTTACCGACATCCGCTCGGAAGCGCTCGGGTTGGGAGAAGAAATCACGGGCATTGTCGGCCAACTGAACTTCGACCTGCTCGGGCGTATAGGCTTCGCTGCGTAACCGTGGACAACCGATGGAGGCGCACACGATTGCAAAGTGAATCCGCGGTTCGTTCAACTTCCTGAGTATCTTGTGCTCAATGTCTTCCAGCGAATACTTCTTATCGGCAACCGGCAGCAGCAGGTCACGCCAGATATTGTACCCCAAGACTTTGGCGGTGTGGTTGCGAATGCTGCTGGTCGGGTAGACCGGTAAAATCCCATAGACGGTCAACGCATTGTAGGCATTGATCCAGAATGCGAGTTTGCCCTCCTTGGTCGTCGGGGCTTCAGGATCGCCCCGCCCGAGCGTAGCAAGGTATTGCTTGAGCGCGCTGGTGTCGTCCGTGGAAGCCTTCCATGCCGTGTAGTTGACCATTCCGTCGTCGTTGACGTACTTTTTCAACAGACGGTCCCACACGGAATGGTCAACCTTGTCAAGATGAACGAGCGGACCAGCCTTGGTTGTGGCGCGTGCCTCGTTGTCAACGACAATCGAGTGGCCACTTCCCAAATGAACCAGATAGACGGCAAGGCCAGCCACAATCAAAGACCCTGCCATTATCAGTAGTATCTTTCGCACGACAGGGGTCCTTGTTGTTGATAGAGTTCAGTTTCGGCTGCCGGAGCCTGAGCCGTCTGGTTCTTTGCTGCCTGAGCCGTCCGCCGGGGGCTGGACCGACGTGGCCGAAACCTCGTATTTCTTTGGATTTGCCAAGAACTCATCCCGCTCTTTGGCTGATACGAACTGGTACCGCAAGCCCTTGTGGATAACGGTGAACTCCGGTTTGCCTGGCACGTCTTGCTTCATACCGACCCGGCAGACAACACATTTGCCGCCATCGGCCAGATCGGCGTCGGCATAGGCTTTCGGATCGGCGGTGAACATCTTTTTCGCCTGTTCATCGGCGAACAAGTACAGTCGGCCCTCGCGGACGGTGGCGTTGCGGATGTTGCCGGGGACGCGCTTGTGCATCTTCACCAGCGAAATCACGCAGTCGCCTCCCAAGACCGGCGCATACTTCGCCGGGTCGGTCACGAACATTTTCTTGCCTTGTTCATTGGCAAAGTAGTACGTGTGGCCATCGAAGACGCTCTGAATCGAAGGATCGCCCTTGACCCACTTGCTCATCATCTTGAGACTGACCGGGCAGTAGCCTTTCAAGGCCAACGGGGCGGGCTGCGTCCGCTCGGTGGAACCAGCTGAAGGCTCCGGTGTCTTGCGGCTCGATCCTTCGTCTTCCGCCGAGAGCCGAGTATCGCTTTGCGCCCACACGGGGACGCTCATCGCAAACAGCAGCGCCAGGGAAGAAGCAACAGCAGCAGCTTTCACAACTCGTCGCATGGTTCTGACCTCATCAAAAAGTGGAAAAAGGGTAACGTACTGTCCAAGACCATTCGCCCACGAACGGCTTACCTCCACGACTCACTTCCATCGAGGGTTCTGAACGATTGACGCACGGCCGGCCGAATTCTTACAGGCAAATCCCTCTATCCGGGATTATTCATAAGATTGGCGGCTGACCCGTTGGTTAGTGGCGAGAGGCAAGCGTGGGTGGGGGATTTCGGCAGCGTGACGAGCAGCGGAGACAATCCCCCCTTTCCCCCACAGCCGGAAGGCCGCAGGTGGCAGGGAGAATCTGGCTGCTCCGCGTGTCAACTGGTGTTCGGGGCGGCCGAAGAGATGGCCAAGAGGCGTTGGACGACCTGCTGGAAGTGGTCCAGGTAGGGCCAACTGGCCGAGAGTTCCACCACCACGCGGCGCGACGTTTCGCGAACTCGGGCGGCAACCTTGATCAGCCGGGTCCGCCATGTGCAAGGCTGGCCCTCCCCCAGCGGGTCGCGCTCACGACGGCGGTTGTGCCAACCGCGACGTTGACGGCCGGCAAGAGCTTCCACGGGAACTCCTTCGCCGGTCGGTTCGTGCGGCGGATCGGCGACAGCACGACGCATGTGAACCAACAGGTTGTATGCCGCCGTGTGCAGATAGAGACGGAACAGGTTGGCAAAGTAACGATGATCGCTGAGGCGGTCAGCCAGTAACCCGGTCTTGAGTTCCTTGTTGCGGTTCTCGCTCTCGCCGCGATCAGCGTAGCCGTCGTAGGCCGCCCCCGGCAGGATCGTTGCCCCCACGCGATTGGTGACCACGGCGCGCCGGTTGGTGCCTTGGGCGTTCGCCTCGCACTTGATCACCACCCAACGCTGTGCCGGCCAAGACTCCGCCCGATACCAAAACGCCGTGAACAGACGTTGCGGTTGGCCGGTGGCCTCCCACTGCGAAATCGCTTGTTTCAGCAGGGAATCGCTGTATTTTTTCAGCCGCGCGTTCATGCCGATGCCGATGGTGTATTGGATGTTCAGTTGCTCGCAGGCGTCGTACATCGCGGGCGTGCCGAAGCCGCTGTCACCACGAAGATGGACCTTCACGTCCGGCCACACCTCGCGCAGACGACGCAGCACATACTCCAAATCGTCCTGCGCTCCCAAGGCCGCATGGGCGGTGCCGTGCAGCAGACAAACCGTCAGCACCAGATCGTTCTCCGCACAGGTGATGATGCGCGGCAGATATTGATACTGCTCGTAATAGCCGTGGAAGAACGTCAACTGCTGCTGACCATGCGTGGGATCATCGAAAGGATCGATGTCGAGCGTCAACTGTCGCGGCGGCGTGGTGAACGAGGCGATGAACTGGTCGAGCAACATGTCGCGGAGCCGGAAGAACGAGCGGACGTCAATCGCATTCTCGAACCGTGAGAGCGTGGGTTGGCTGGCCAGGTCGTCGGCCTCGATGGAACGGTCGCAGAGCAACTTGAAAATCGGATCGCTCCGCAACACGTCGTGGTCGTTTTGGTCGGCGTAATCGGCGAGGATGCCATATACCCGCATCCGGGTCATCTCCAGGAAGGAATGACCGATGTAGCCGACGTTCCGCCGGTCAGTCAGGGCTTCGACAAACTGCCGTGTCAGCCCGATCCGCTCGTCAAGTTGGCGGAACGCCAGCAGCCCGGCATCGCTGGAAACCCGATCCGCCGAGGGCTCTACCACAATCGGCTTCGATGTGAGAAAATCGAGCGTCAGTTGAAAAGCAGTCTGCGAAACCATCGCGTGCCTCCGTGTCTGCGTAAAGGTGCTTGTTTCATAACACCTTAAACGCAACCGGAGGCACGTTGGTTTCCAATTCTATAAATAATCCCGGCTATGACCAGCAACAGCCGTGCGAGGCCGGAGCACTCCATCAAGGAAGCCGTTCGACGGCGGCAACTGCTCACCGCGATAATCACGCAATAAGTAATCGCCCCTTGCACTTACGACGATTGTACGTCCTCAAGCGAGAAGGGCCAGCACGCCTGCGACATTCCCTCCCAAAGAGCCAAAATCTGGGCAGGCTGGGACAAGGAACCGCCACCGGAGGTGGGGCAAGCAAACTCAGGAGCCACGGCCTTGCAATTCGGCCTTGATCCGCTCACGCGATTCTGGGGAAAGCGTGGGCTGGTGCCCCAACGTGTCCCCGGCAACTTGCTCGGCGTTTCGCCGGGCGACGGTGCGAAGACGGCGAATTTGCCTGGCGAAACCGGCGCAGAGCCGGCACATCGCCAAGTGCATCCATACCTGCATACGCTGGCGGAACGGGAGCTTCCGCTCCATCGACTCGGAGACCAACCGGGAGACCTCTCGACAACGCAGCATGGTCAATGGCCTCCTCTATCTTCAAGTTGCGCCTTCATGCAGCCAGACAACTGCAAACGGGCGCGATACAGCAAGACCCATAGATTTGACGTGGAAATCTGCAAGTTCTTACAGATTTCTTCGCCGGAAAGCTCCTCGATTTCCCTGAGCGTGAAAACATCGGCCTGTCGCTGCGACAGCCGTTCCAGGCACTTGCGGAAGGCTTCCCAGAACTCCTCTCGCTCTAGGCACGCGCCCGGACACTGCTTCACGACACGGGGGTCCGTCCGCCAGTTTCCCTTTATGTCGAAGAACGTCTGCGAGGGATCGTCGGTTATGTCGCCGCCCGAAGCAGAATCGGGCCGGTTGCGCCGCCGCACGCAGTCGATGACCTTGCGTTTCAAGATTCCCAGCAGCCAAGCCCCCTCGCTCCCTTTGCCGGAGTATTGATTGAGGGCTTGCAATGCGGAAACGAACGTCTCCTGCACAACCTCTTCGGCCGACTCGCGGTCCCGAAGCCGGGACATCGCATAGCGATAGAGCGTATCGCCATGCCGGTCCACCCATGTGGCCGGGTCAATGGTTATCTCGCGATCACTGCCTGGGATACTCATGCTTGCTCCCAGAAACGGGTCCTTACCGTGTCCCAGAGCCGTCCTTGGGTGCCTCGGGCTTCGCTTGTTCCTTCTCTTTTGCCTGCGAGCCTTCGTCGCTTGCCGGTTTTGTTACGGACGGCGATTGCTCCTTCTTGGGAGCCGGCGCGTTCTGGCCGCAACCCGCGAAGCAAACCCCAGCAGCCACGACGACCAACAGGGAAAAGATGATCTTTCTCATCGCGTCCTATCTCCTTGAACGAGGATTCTGCGATTACAGTAACATTGGGCAGTCGTGCTGCCACCAACATTCCACTACAGTAGTCTACACCGCAACCGAAGGCAACTGGGGCCGCCCACGTGGCGTTCGGTATGATAAACTCACGTCGATACGGGTGTCGGGAAACGGAAGTCCGAGGTCAAATGTATGTCAAGGAGGTCGCTTGACATTGGCAGTCACTGTCCGTCGCCAACGGCATCCGTCGATGCCCAGCCAGATAAACCAAGGTCCAAACTCCAGCCACGTCACAACAAAGTCGAAAAACGCTGTGCCTCGATAGCCTGTGCCCGGCACGGAGGCATCCGGCCAATGGCAGGAAAACCAGAAGCGGAGATAGTACATCAGTACAAGACCACTGATGACGAGCCACGCCTTGCTTCGGGTAAACATGACCAACGGCAAGGCCCAGGTCCAGTACCAAGGATTCTGAGTAGGAGAGAGGAGCCACAGCCAAGCTAAGGTTAGGAACGCGGCTCGCAGCCAGACATTGGGGTCGTCGGATAGCCGAGCGTGCCAGGCCAACCATAAAGCTATGAAGACGAAGAGGGCAGCAGTGATGAATCGCGTCACGAGGAATGACGTGCTGGCAATATCGAGTTGAAGCCATCGGACCGGTGCCTCCAGTAGCCGCCCGCGCCATGCCTCCGGCGTCACGGCAAACCACGGCTGCTGGCGAGCGCCGGCACTGGCGGCAGGTTTGAGATTCTCCACCATCAGCATGAAAAGGAAGTCGTTGATTTCCCAGCGGCGAAGAAATGTCTTCAGTCCTCGGCTTGGGTCCTGGGCATCGGTTGTTACCGTGTTCTCCGGTGGCGGCGGGAGGTCGCCATTGACGATCGCCGGTGGTTCCTTTTCCTCGGCCTGCGGGATACTGATCGCGGGAACCATTGGCCAAAGCAGTAGTGCCACGATCACGAGAAGTCCGATAGTCAGCAGCAATGCCTTTCGCCAGCCGAACCATCGCCACCAGGTAACGGCGAACAACGGTCCCAGCACGATGGGGTACAACTTGGCCCCAACAGCCAGACCGAGCAAAACGGCCGAAACGAAACCAAGGAGCACTCCCCGTGGAGCCGTTCTTGCCATCTTACAAGTCGTCAGCAGGCGGACCACAAAGAACAACGCGAGCGTCATCAGAAAGACGGTTACAGCATCTAAATGCCCCGTGTTGGCGATTTCCTTGATGACCAGCGGACACCAGGCATAGGCCAGCGACCAGCCGACGTGCTTTCCTGCCAGCCGCACCAAGCCAATTACCACGATCAGAGTTGCCAGATCGAATAGCACCAAGGCAACTTTCATAATCACGATCCGCCCCAGCACGCCGGTCTCCTCCGGCGTCAGCAGCGTCACGAAAGCAAACACGGCCTGACTGACCGGCGGATAGATAGTGGGCAATTCGCCATAATGGACTCGGGAAAGGATCGTCGCCAGGGCAGGCGAGCTATCACGCAAGGCAACAAGCCGTTGAAGATCGCCTGGAAGCGGTTCATTGCCCGATCTTGCCAGCACCTGCTCGGGGCTATAACGGTAGGGACTGATGCCAGAGACCGTCACGGCTCCATCCCACAAGTACCGATAGATGTCAATCTCCTGAATCGGCCATGAGTAGAGCATGGACAACCGGAACGCAATCCCCGTAAGCACGATGATCGCCAGCAGCCGACGATCGTCACGGGCATGAATTGCCACGAAAATGCCGATCAGGTAGCACGCGAATACGACACCCAGCAGAACAACAACCACCAAGATTGGCCGTTCGATAGACTCGCCACCCGGCATAAACTGCCAGCTGAGTTTGGCAATTGCGGCGTAGATGCCAAGCGACACCATGGCCAGCAGACCCAGTATTGTCAGCGGCTTTCGTGTCGAGAATGCGGCGAGCCTTCGCAGAACGTCTGCTTTCACCGTGCCACCTCGGAATTGGTCGGCGCTTTCGCAGATTTGCCCCGCAACAGGCCGTACTTGGCAATGGTGTAAAGTATCTTCGTGCCGGCCTTCAACGTTCCAGTAAGGGTTCCGCTAATCTTGCTTTGTCCAACACGGCGTCGGTAGGGCACGGGGATTTCGACTATCCGAAGACCAGCCCGCGCAGCCTTGATCTGCATTTCGATGGTCCAACCGAAGTCCCGGTCGGACATGCCGAGCCTGCACAGGGACTGGTAGTCGATCGCACGGAAGGGACCGAGATCACTGTATCGGACGTCGAAGAAGAGCCGCATCAAGAAGCAGGCTAGGTGATTTCCAAAAAGGCTCTGAGGCGGCATGGCTCCGGGCTCCCTCTCACCAGCCAACCGGGAGCCAAGCACAAAATCAGCCTGGCCGGTGAGGATTGGTTCTACCAAGTCCGGCAGCAACTCCGGGTGGTCGCTGTAGTCCGCATCGAGGAAAACGACGATCCGCGGCGGCGGCTCGCCTGCGTCGATCAACTCACCGATAGCGGCCAAACCTCGCAAGCAAGCTGATCCGTACCCCCGTATCGGCTCATGCACGACCGTCGCCCCATAGGTAAAGGCGACAGTGGCGGTTGCATCGGTGGATGCGTTGTTCACCACGATCACCCGCCGCACCTTGGGCAGATCGCGCAGCACCAACGGAAGCGCCCTCTCCTCATTGAAGGCCGGAATCACGACTGTGACTTCGTTGAGCATCGGTAACATTCGCGGAGCACTTGTCGGTAACATCTTATTGACGCTGCCAGCCCTTGGTCCTTACATCGCTGGCGACCATTTTAGTTCTTTCTGAGCCTTCAACAACCGGCGACAGGCCGTCTATACCCCCCATCCCCATTCACAGAGGTGGCCTTTTCGCGGGACCGTGGAAGTCTGGAAAGAGCTCTGGCAGTCAACTCGAAGTCAGCGCGGCTGAGGTGGCGACATTCGGTTCTCTTGAACTTGGTTACGCCACATGGGTGGGCCAAACAATTCAGCCTTTTCCGGGCTCTATCCCGTTGTTGCTCAGTGCCGTAGACTTCCCGGTCAGCCGAATCCGAAATCGTCATGTTCGATAAGACGCCGTAAAGCCGTGGCTGACGAGGTTCCCAGGACAAATTCCCGACCTGCCAAGCAGCTCCCCGCGGACCTGACCGGCACCGGCAGGCGAGCGGTTCCGGCAATCCCGCGCGTTCGGCACGGCATTCGAAGGAAGCATTTCTCGTCGCCAAGAACACTGACCGCAAACGCCCGAAAAGGACCTGCCGGATGAAACCAGCTTCTGGATCGACCGCCCGACACCATACATAGCTCATGCCCACTCCCTCCTTCCGCGAATGGCTTGAACGCCACGCCGAAGAAGTCCATGACGCCACTACCCGGGTGCTCGCGATCGCCAGGTGCGGCGCGGCAGGCGTCTCCGTCGACCGGCTCCGCAGGACCGTCGGGCTTCCTCCCGAAACCCTGAACGACCTGCTGCGGGCCCTGGCGGCGACGGGGCAGGTCGTGATGCTCAAGGTCGGCGGGCGGACGGTCTACAGGGCGGCGGGGTGAAAGCGCAGGGGCCTGCGGTTCGGGCAGGAGGAGTATTGCCGCGGGGGACTGGCAGTCGGCTCCGGAGATGCGGGCGATCCAGGACCCGAACATTACGTCGATTCGTCGCTCCGCCGAAGCCGGCTCGGCAAGCGGCCTGTCGAATACGTGGTGCTGGCTAGGTGCAAAATGTGTTCCTTTGATCGGTCCGCCCCATTTCCGACGACTTGATGAGACAAACGCCTAGGGGCTGCGGCTAACCGGCGCATGTTCAAGCGACAACGCGTCGGCCGCCGGTTTCTCGCCCGCTGCAAACGCAAGCGAAGCCGCTCCCGTAGCGGCAGTACCCAGGAAGGCCCGTCGTGATGTTGGTTCCTCATGCATGGGGCGCGGCATAAGCTTTCCTTTCGACTCTGACTCGCCGTCCTGGATGAACCCGATGGCCATCGCTACCCAGACCGCCACGGACCCTCCGTGTAGCGTTCCGGTCGGACGATTCGAGCAGCAGTAGCCCTGCCATGGTAGCAATAAGGCACATGACTTTCCAGTTGGCCAGCCGACTCCTACTCAGAACTCATTTCTTTAGACAGTCCTACGCGAGGGGCACTGGGTGCAGACAAGAAAGCCAATCCCAACAATGGTTGCTTTTTCCATGGTCCGTCTCGTTATCTTCTGATACAGTTTCTTCCCGGTTTCGAGAACCCGAGATCACCATGTCTGGCTCCAGGACGCCGTAAAGCCGTGGCAGACGAGGTTCTCAGGACGGCCCTCGGCTGGACCGGCGTCAAAGCCGTCAGCCCGCCCTGAAAGCGTCCTGAAGGGAGCAGCCAAGGGGACCCGTCGGGACGGGACCGGTCCCGAAGGGAAACCTTAATATCTTCCGGTCGTCCGTCTAGCAAGACCGTGCGGGCGTTATTAACCGACTGTACGAGGAAAGGTTTCCACACGGTCAGATTATTATCCGCCCCTGATGAGAAGCTCTTCCCGAGCGTGCGCAACGTGTCCAAGGCGACGGATCGACCGCGGGAAGAGGTTCCGGGGCTGGGAAGCGGCTGGGCGGCTCGCCCCAGCCGCAAAACAGACGGGCTATGCCCGTGCCTTAACAATTTCGGACGCTATTCGGACGCCACGTATGGAAGCACCGATGCCATAACGGTTTTGCCCTATGCACTGACGGACGAGACCCGGAGCGGGTTGATAATGGTGAGGAGCCATAACCGACATCCCGTGCGACGACCTTGCGGGCTTAATAAAGATAGCGGTTCGATGGTCCTCGACGGGTGACGGCATCCACGCTGCCGACGGTAGCGATCACCGCGACCTCGGGCGCGGGCAGCTACGTAGGACGCGTAGCGGTGCTCGCGGACACCGCCCAAGGCATCCAGCGACCCATCATCTCCGGTCACGTCTATCCACGAGTGGCCATTTACGCTCGGAAATGCTCCGTTACGTGCTGGGAAGTCGCGCACCGCCTTGTTATCATGTAGAGACTGTTGCTGCTCGGAGCGTATCTGAGCGGAACGCCAATGCAAAATACCTGCCAGATGACCCGAGGAACCGCCATGTGGCGCCGAACTGAGACGTTCTCATGCGCGCTGATTCTATTCGGCATCGTTGCGCAGCTGGCGGTTGCCGACGTGGAGCCGGGAAAGTCGTCGCCAAACGAAAGTCGCTGCGCAGCGCAGCCGACGACGTACTCCGACGGGCGGCCAGTGGTGAGGTTTCGCCTCCCCGCCGAGGACTACGGCATTGTGCTCCGCCATAGCGAGGGGCCGACGCAGTGCGATCACTTGGGCGCCCGCGACGTGTGGGTCTTCCAGGCCGGCGGCACGTACTACATGCATTATGACGCGGCGGGACCGAAAGGCTGGCTCTGCGCCCTGGCCACCAGCCCCGACCTCCTGCACTGGACGAAAAATGGCCCCGTATTGGAACTCGGCAAGCCCGGGCAAGACGATTCGGGCTCGGCGTCGTATGGCACCACCTACTACGACGGTCACGTCTGGCACATGTTCTATCTCGGCACGCCGCACACCACTGCCGCGCCGGACCGGATTCCCTTTCTCCCTTACTTGACGATGAAGGCGAGAAGCGTTTCACCGGCCGGTCCCTGGATCAAGCAACGAGACGTAATTCCCTTCCGGGTGAAGGCCGGCACGTATTACGCTGTAGAGGCCTCGCCCGGCCAGATCGTCAAGCACGAAGGCGAGTACCGCATGTTCTTTAGCGCCGCGGCAGGCAATCCCCTGCGGCGCACGTTGAGCATCGCCCGCACAAAGAACCTCGATGGGCCCTGGTCGGTTGATCCGCACCCGATCGTGCCTCCGAGCGAGCAAGTGGAGAACTCCTCGCTCTTCTTCGAAGAGGCCAACCGGACGTGGTTCCTGTTCACCAATCATATCGGCATCGACGCCCGAGGCAGCGAATGGACCGATGCGGTTTGGGTATACTGGACCACGAATCTGGACCGATGGGACGCTGCACAAAAGGCCGTCGTCCTCGATGGCAGCAATTGCAGGTGGAGCTCGAAGTGCGTCGGGCTGCCGTCGGTCCTGAAGGTAGGCAGTCGGCTGGCGTTGTTCTACGACGCTCCGGGCGGCAATAGCACGAGCCACATGCGCCGCGATATCGGCCTGGCTTGGCTAAAGCTGCCGCTGACGCCGCCGGGGCTAAAGTGACCGCCTGTCTCGACCCGAGACGGAGCGCGCCGCTTCGGCGAAAACAGAGACCCTTTTGGCGATCTTCGGCTACCTGTATACGCGGCTGCCTTGGCGAACAATGCGTTTAATAATCCCCTGGATCGCCGCTGCTCGATGACACGGCGTCGGACGGCGTTCATCCGTCCGTCCACCCCGTGAACCTCTCCCTCGGCCACGGCTCGTCCATCCATGAAGTATCCGGCAATGGCAATCCCGCAGATTCCAACACCACCAGCCATCCCTCGGGCAGCGGCATCGTCCTGAGCCTGCCGCTGCGGGCGACCCAGCGGAGGGCTCCAAAGGCTTCGCAGGCGGTCGCCAGATCCAGCGTCGTCCTCGCGTCTTGGGCGACATACGCCAGCACTTCCTCCCGCCGCCCTTCCGCCCAAAGCGCGGGAGTGAGCCTGCCGTTCATGCCCTCGGGCTTCCCGTCCACGCCCATGCCCCTGGCGGCGGCGTCGAGGGAGACGCCGTGCCCGAGCCGACAGAGCACATGGAACATCATGTCCACGTGGGCGAGTGCCAGGACACGACACTCGGCGAGCATTTGAGCCTCTTCCGCCAGGACGTCGAAATCGAAACCGATGCCGTTCCACGTGAGAAGCGTGTAGCCGTGTTCGACCTGGTCGGAGAGGTAGCGGACAAGGGCGGCGGCCTCCTCCCGGCTCATATGGTCCGCCGGACAAGCGCGGTCGCCGCCGTGCCAAAGGACCGGCTCTTGGCTGTCGGCAGGGAGGGTCGCCGCGCAGGAGATGCCGAGAGGGCGACACGATCTCCAGTCCGAGGCATCTTCAGGCAGTTTCGCGGTCTCGATGTCGAAAGCCAAGTACTTGCGTGTCGCGCCCATCACTCATAAAGGAGTGATCGAGAGGCAGGAATCTACGACAGGAACGACAGGCGGTCCCCCCTACAATTCGTGCTTCATTACCGGAGTCATGGCAAGCCGCCAAGCGGCGGAGTTTCACGCCTCTTCGTACCACTGCGTGAACTCTTCGGTGGTGGTCTCAGCCGGAAGTCTCGCATAGCGCCGCCGCACGGCGAACATGCGAAGCGCCAGGTAAACCACCGGCAGAATACCGACGACGAGGAAGATCAAGTCGCCGGGCATCCGCAACCACTCGATGATGCGGGGCCACGGCTGCTGGAAGAACTCCGGCTGCCTGGCGTGCCAATAGCCGTTCTGGACGGCATCGTAGAGTTGTATCGCGCCCATCGGAATCAGGTTCGCGCACAGCATCAATCCCAAGCCGATGTTCAGGCCCCAAAAGGAGAGCTTCATCGCTCGCTCGGAACCTCGGTTGGGCGGAATGAAGTGTCGAGCGATGAACATGAAGAAGCCTATCGCCAGCATGCCGTACACGCCCATCAGCGCCCCGTGGGCGTGATTGGCCGTGAAGGCGGTGCCGATCTCGTAATAGCTTATGATAGGCAGGTTGATGAGGAAGCCGAACACCCCGGCGCCCAGGAAGTTCCAGAAGCCCACGGCGATGAGGAACATCACGGCCCATTTGTGCGGGAAGTCGGCGCTGGGGGTGCCGATGACCGAGCCAGCGCGCTCGTGGGCGCCCAGTCGCATGAACCGCCATGCCTCAAAGGTCAGGAGCACCAGCGGGATCACTTCCATGGCGGAGAAGACGGCTCCCATCGCCATGTGAATCGCCGGCGCGCCGCTGAAGTAAAGATGGTGCATCGTGCCGATCACGCCGCCGACGGAATAGAGGATGATGTCGAGATAGACCACACGGGCGGCCGTGGCGGGACGAACCACGCCCAAGAGAACGTAGATGTACGCCACCATGATAGTCGTGAACAGTTCCAGGAAATCCTCGACCCAGAGGTGAACCACCCAGAACCGCCAGAAGTCCATCACGGCGAAGTTGATGTTCTTGCCGAAAACCATACCTACCGCATAGAAAAGTGGGATGGACAGCGCACTGTAGAGAAATAGATAAGGCAGATTGCCCGGATGTTCGTCCGGCAAGCGGCTCCACAGCCCGCGCACGAGAATGGCGACCCAGAAAAACATGCCGATGGTCAGCAGAATCTGCCAAAGCCGCCCGAGATCAAGGTACTCCCAGCCCTGAGTGCCGATCCAGAACCAAGGGCCACTGGTGGGAATGATACCCTTGAGGCTGGCCGCCTCGCCCAGGAGACTCCCGATGACAACCACCACTACTGCGCCGAACAGGATCAACGCCAGTTTGTCCTGGTGTTTGGGTTCGCGTCGGGCGATCATGGGGGCCAGGAATATCCCCATGGCGAGGTAACTGGCAGCGACAAAGAACAACGCCAACTGAACGTGCCACATGCGTGACAGGTTGTAAGGCAGCAAGTCGCCCAGGTTCAGGCCGTAGAAACCGCTTGGCTCGACATGATAATGGGCGTTGACCGCTCCCAGCAGCCCCTGCAAGAGGAACAGCCCGGCAATCACCAGGAAATACCATGCCGTGGCGCGTTGGGCTGGCGCGAGGCGGACTTCTTCTGGCGGGCGGAACCGCAAGCGTTGGCCGGGCCGTTCTTCATCGACCCGATGCCAGCCCAACAAATCCCAGCGTCCGACGACGAAGAGCATCAACCCCGTTCCGCCCAACAGCGTGATCAGGCTCAGGGTACTCCAGAGGATCGCTTCGGCGGTCGGCGTGTTGGCGGCCATCGGCTCGGACGGCCAGTTGTTGGTATAGGAGTACGCAGTGCCAGGCCGTGCGGCGGCCGCCGCCCATGCCGACCAGGCGAAGTAGGCCGTCAACCGATGGATCTCGTCCCCATCCGTGATGGGCGGTCGCCGCAATCCGGTCTGCTCGGCCACGGGGCCGAAATAGTGAGTATAGAACTTGGCAAGCTGATGAAAGGCGTAAGTCTGGCTGGTCGTGTAATGGAGGACATCGGACTGCGGATCGAAGCGATTTCGCTTCAGTTCGTTGCCAGTCCGTTCGCGGGCGTCGGCATCGGCACGCCCCTGGCTACGGTGAAACGCGACCATCGCGTTGGCTGCTTCGTGCAGATACTGGGCCGTGAAATCCGGCCCCAGGTAGGCGCCATGACCGAAGATCGTACCATATTGCATCAGCCCATACTTCTGAAAGATGTGCTGACCCGCCATGATGTCATTGCCGGTGAAGAGCGTGCCCCCGTCTTCGGAGACCACACGTCCGGGAATTGGAGGCGGTTCTGCGTGGATACGGTAGGCCAGGTAAAGCAGTACCGCGAATCCCGCCAGAAACGTCACGATGGCCACTTGCAGCCACAAGGATGAGATGACCATGCGCCGATTGGCACTGTTGGTAGACGGGCTCATCACAATACCTCCTTATTTACTGGATTGCTTTCTCCACGTCCGAGGAGTCCCCGACAAATGGTCCCTATCTTACACACACGTCTGGCCAACGTCGACCGTGGGCATGGCTTCGCAGTTCGATCATCTTGCAAGGTATCTTCTGGCTGTCCCCAGAAACTGCCGTCAAAACAACGTCTGGCCGGGGTAGGTCACGTTCCCTTCAACAACCCTAGCAAACTCCGCCAAACGGTGCGGTCGTATTCGTCCCGCTCCCAAGATGTGCCGCACGTCCCATCCGTGGGCGACCAGGGCATCGGCGATAAGCTGCCGATGGCATCGCCAGGGCACCGCCTCGGCACAGAGGATGGCGGTCGGCGAGGAGGCGGCCAGTGCCATCAGGTCCCACAGGGCGGCCTTAAACTCGTCGGTCTGCATGTGGTCGGCGTAGGCATTGAAGGACTCGCTCCGCCATGCGGTATTGGGTGAGTCCTCCGGGTTGCGGCTACGCCGTCCACCAAGAGCCTCGAAGTGCCGGTAGCCGATGCCGATTTCGCGAAGCGACGATTCGAGGCTATCCTTCGCGAACTGGGGCTGACGCTTCGAGCCGGGGAACCGGCGTACGTCGGCCAGCACAGAGATGGACTGGTCCATAAGCAGGCCGATCAGCTCGGCTATCGCCCGGTTTGAGTGCCCCACGGTCCACATGATGCTGGCGTCCATTTCCGTATTCTACGCTCGCCTTTTTCAACCTGGAGAATGGGTTATCGAAAGGCATCGGAAACCAACCCGGATACCCGATTGGAATTCCCTTAACTTCGTCGTTCTTGCTTGTCCCGCTCCCGTTGCTTGGATTCGGCCTTTTCACGGATACGCTGCTCGACGGGAATCGCGAAGACCGAGTTCTGGCACAGCACGCAACCGGGCCGTCCGGGCACGCAATCCGTGTGTAGCCGCTGGCAATAGTCGTTTTCCATTTCGAAGTGTGAGCAGGAAAAGGAACTCATGCTGCTCCTTCCGTACGGAGCTCCACGAAACCGGGATGCAAAGACGACTCCGCAGCAATCGCTCGCGGGAACAAGATGTTATTTTCGAGGTGGATGTGCTGGTGCAAGTCTTTTTCCATTCGCTCTAGTTCCTCGTAGAGCGCGCGGAATGTGGGACAGGCGTCCTCGGGCAGGCTGTAGTCGGCGGTCACTTTGCGGATCTGCACCAATGCGAGGCCGGCGCTTTCGTGCTCGTGTTCCATCTGTTGAATCGGATTGCTAACCGATCCGAAACATGCCGCAGGTTTTTCAGAGCCGCCCTGGCAGTGCGCCTCGGCAGCCACGATATATGGGAACAGGATCGCCTCTTCCTTCAGCAAATGGCCGCTTAGCTCGTCATCAAGGGCACGGTAGAGCTCCTGTACTCGTTGGAGCATTTCTCCATGATGCGCCCCGTGAACACGGAGCACTTTCCGCGCGAGTTCCCTGACTCTCGGCAACGCCTCTTTCATGTAGGCATGGTGTACCTGGAGGATGTGGTCTACCAACTCATGGAGTGGTGCTGTGTACCAGTCTCTTTCGGCAGTTACCGACGTAGCCGTTGGGGCAGTGAGGGCATCGTCGACGGCCACAAGCAAGGCGGACAGTTCCCTCCGGCTCTCTTGCGCCGCCTCAACCAGGCATTTCCCACCGCCACAGCAGTAGTCGATGCCGAATTCCTCAAAGACCTTCCGTGTCTGCGGGTACTTACCGACCAACTCCCGAACTGTCGTAGCGCCGTTTATTTGAATTGACATGCTGTTCGCCTTTCTTCTGGGGATTCTGTTCTCTGCAATCGTGTTTCGCTTATCCCAATCTCATGCGGCTATCTGATTCTCGTTCAGAAAAAGGATCAACTATCGGAACGATTAGCTTGTAGGTCGAACTTGGGGAACCGCGCCGCATTCTGAACCGTTCGCTAATCATCACCCCGTCGGCTGACGAATTATAGGTTTTCTGCATCCCACGCCGTACCTGCTTGATCCGTGCTGAGTTCTTCCTCCTTCCCGACCTTACTATGAGTAGCCCCGAACGGGCCTTGCCCTGCAAGGATAGAGCAACTCTGGCTGCGCGTCATTGACCTGGATCAAGTCTTGCCTGAGTTTGATGCGACAGTCCATTCGGGACGAACGGTTCTGACCGTAGCTCCAAGGTCACTTGCCGACTTCCCCTCTCTCTCATAACCTTCCGCAGTAGGGGGTTGGTCTGGGATGGTCTTGACATCGCCGGTGCATGCCTGCGAATAATACGCTCGACTGCGTGGTATAGTAGGGACTCGATAATACCTTGGGACGATCTCCGCAAGGTCGTCCGCCTCTTTCCCGACACCCTCGAAGGCCTGCTGAGAGCGCTGGTGGCGACGGGGCAGGTGACGCTCACGCAGGCGGGCGGGCAGCGGGCGTATCGGGCAGCGACGTGAGCCACGGTTGTGGTATGGGCGAGAAGACGATCGCCCCTACTCCTCCTCTTCGCCCGGGCTGCTTCGGGGCGGCTGCCCGAGAACCGGCATTCGTCACGGTTTCATAACAGTTTCGGCGGCTTGCCTTCGACAAACGGCTTAATGAGCTGCTGAGCCTTTTCCTTCGTGGTGAAATCGGGATACGTCACGGGCTTGGTCGTGCCGTGCTGGGCAAGAATGCGGGCGCATTCTACCCGACACTGGCCGGCCAAATCAATCGCCGCCGCCAGAATCCGCACGCACTCCTCCGGCGAATGGAAGCCCATGCCGTTGTTGGCCGCCACATAGTCCCAACGCAATTGCGCGTGCCGAACCAGCTTCCGAACGCCCGCCAGCTCCTCATCGCGCGCCCCGGCCTCGCGGGCGGCAGCAATGTCGAAATGGGCCTGAGCCAGCATGGTCTCCGCCCGAGCGCGGGTTTGATGCACCTTGTCCTGAATGCCTTCGACCCGATCACGAATCTCCGCCTCGCTCCAACGATGGCATACGGCGCACGAGTTGGCAATGTTCAACAGCGGACTCTGAAGGTGATGGTCAGTGAACTTCACGCCGCCTTCGGCGCGATACGGCATGTGGCAATCGGCGCAGGCGATGTCGCGGTAGGCGTGGACGCCCGTGCGATAAACCTCATAGTCGGGATGCCGAATCTTGACCATTTTCGCCTTGCTGATGGCGTGCGTCCAGTCGGCGGAATTCGCCTCGTCGAAATATTGCTCCATCTGCTCCGGAGTGGTCCCCTTGTCCCAGGGAAACGTCAGGTAGTTGCCCTTGCCCTTGAAATAGTATTCCACGTGGCACTGGGCACAAACCAGCGTGCGCATCTCCTGGTGGGACGCTCGGTCGATGTCCTTGCCTTGCCGTTGGAACGCCTCACGCAGCGCCGGCCGGGTGATCCGCAACTTCATCGTATTCGGCTCGTGGCAGTCGAGGCAGCCGATCGGATGTGTGATCTCCGTCTTGAGATCGTCAAATCGGGCGGCGTAGAACTTCGCCGGCCCCATCGTGTTCATCAACCGGGGCACGTCCGGGCTTTTGCACGTCCAACACGTAGCTGGTGTCTTCTCGTTGACCCGTTTCGTCGCCGTCACGTCCTCGACCGCGTGAACGTGTCCGCGGGCCTGTCGATATTCCTTGGCGACGCTGTAGCCGGCAAAGAGGATCACGTTGGCCGGCGTGGCTTCAAGGTAATCTCGCTGGCTGGCTCCGCCGTACTTCGTGCGCGTGGTGGAATCGACCATGTGCTTGTAGGTTTCGTATTCTCGCGGATAGTTTTCGCCCCACTTGCTGCTCTCGGTCTCCCACTGGCCGATGGGCCTCAGCGGTAGCTCTTGTCGGGCCTCCTCACGCCGCTGGAGGATCGACGCCGCCAAGATTCCCAGCACGAATGTGGCCGCCGCAGCGGCGACGAGCAAGGCCCAGCCTCGCCACGCCGGGGGGGTGTGCTTGGGCAGATCTGCATGCATCTTCGGTCTCTCTCGTTAGGGTTTGATATGTCGCGCACCGATCGTCGGCTGCTGGAACGGCTCAGCCACCGACGGCAATCGCGGCTGGAACACTCCGGGTGTGGCCGAGAGACTCCGTACCGAGCCGTGGGGCGTCTCGCGGTGGCAGTCCCAACAACGCAAGTCGCCCCGGTGAAATTCGCTCGCTGCCACGTTCATCACCACCTGTGCGTGGCAGCGACGGCAGTTGGCCTCGACCATCCTGGTCGTACAAAAGCGTGTCGAACACGGCACACACTTCCACCAAGTGGTGCCAGTCCTTGCACGACCGCGCCAGGCGACTCAATTCCAATCCCAACACCAGACCTACA
>Ga0181520_10003776_pt1 | contig 26177 bp, 11 predicted proteins | sample PEATcosm2014_Bin_29_FD_132451 | JGI IMG/M metagenome (GOLD analysis project Ga0181520, IMG submission 132451) | Peatland microbial communities from MTU Mesocosm Facility, Houghton, MI, USA - PEATcosm2014_Bin02_30_metaG | ecosystem: Environmental > Terrestrial > Soil > Wetlands > Peat | place...
GCCCCGCATTGAAAGGGTCGGTCCTAGGAAATTGGTATTTCATTGTTGTTTCAGCTTTCGTCACCGGCGATAGTGGCCAGCGTTGATCTTGCCTGCCTCAGTTTGCGGACGTCTTGGGACCTCATTTTTCGCGTGCCGCGCCCCGCATTGCTGTAGTGGCCCATCCTCATAAAAGGGTCGCCCTATAATTTTAGCATTCATGGCTATTTGGCTTTCCACTTGAACGGGTCCGGCATAGACACATATTTAGGCATTCCCTTTCGTCTGAGGCAACAAATTTGCCGGTGAGCCAGCCGCCCCCCCAGTTGAGCTGCCGGTCCGCCTCACCGCGGAGAACCGGCTCACGGCGGTCATCCCGATTCAGCACACCTGTCCGCCGTGGCGCGAACGAAGGCGGAGGATAAATCACGCCGGGATATTCCCTTCTGATCTTGCGTGCCATGCAGCCACACTATGCACCAAGATCAATATGTCAATATCCACGCGGCCAAAAGTGGTCGCACCCCCCCCTCCGTTCCCATCTTTTCTTCGCGCTGGCCCCATGAACCCCGCCCGCTGTTAGCGGCTAACGAAAAATTGTCAGAAAATCGCTTTTCCCGTAAGCCGCTAACATGACAGGCCCCGCCGCCGTGCTAAAATGGCCCGCGACGACCCCTCAGGCCGTCCATTATGGAACAGCCTAATGCCAACCGTTCCTGGCGCCCCGCCGCCAGCCCCGACCGGCCGACCCCGGCCCGCGCTCTCCTCGCGATCCACGCCGTGTCGCCCCCTTGCCCCGGCCGTTCTTCTCCGCGTCTCTGTGTCTCTGCGGTTCATGTCGAATTTCACCCCGCTTCGCCCCCTTTCCAATCGCCCCGAAATCGGCCCCGGCGCGTGTTTTTCGGTATCGTTAAACCTCAACAAAACCCGGGATCGTCAACCCTCGTCAACCCTGAAATCCTTTTGGGGCCATCGGCGGGCAGGCATATCTGTCCAAGTTTTTCCCGCGCAAGCATATATGCATCGCATAGACCCATTTACCTCGTTTTTATCGGCTTTCTTGCCGGTTTTCCGAATTCTGTCTCACACCCGGCAAAATTCACGGCCGAACTCCGCAACCGCGCCGCCACTAAATCGCATCCGGCGCGGTTGGGGAATGCACATTCATATGAATTGCATGGATTATCCTCTGAAAACCCGCTTTCAAGCTTGTAGCCATGGACAAGGCAACGAATATAGCGGAAAGATCCATTGTGAAACTCGGACTCGGACTCTATCGGCACATGCTGACCCGCGAGAACTTCCGGTTTGCGCGGCAGGCGGGAGCGACGCACCTCGTGGCCCACTTGGTGGACTACTTCAAAGGCGGAGCCAAGAACCCGCGCGACAACCAGCCCACGGGTCATGACGGCGGCTGGGGCCTGGCGGGCGATCCGAACCAACTGTGGACCGTGGAGGAGCTGACCAAGCTCCGGCACGAGGTGGAGGCCGAGGGGCTGAAGCTGGAGGCTATCGAGAACTTTGATCCGGCCCACTGGCACGACGTGCTGCTGGACGGCCCGCGCAAGCAGGCCCAGCTCGAAAACTGCAAAACCATCATCCGCCGGCTGGGCGAGGCGGGCATCCCGATGCTGGGCTACAACTTCAGCATCGCGGGCGTATGCGGACGCACGCAGGGGCCATACGCGCGGGGCGGCGCAATGTCGGTGGGCATGGATGGACCCTTCGATGCACCCATGCCGAACGGCATGGCTTGGAACATGGTAGTGGACGCGCGGGCGCCGGCGGGAGTGGTGCCGGCCGCCAGTCCCCGACAGCTCTGGCGCCGGTTCCAGGATTTTCTGGAGGCGACGCTGCCGGTGGCGGAGGCGGCGGGGGTGAAGCTGGCGCTGCACCCGGACGATCCTCCCCTGCCCTGCCTGCGCGGCCAGCCGCGGCTGGTGTTTCAGCCGGAGCTGTACCAGCGGGTGCTCGATTTGAAACCCAGCCCGTCGAACGTGCTCGAATTCTGCCTGGGCACGGTGGCGGAGATGACGGAAGGCGACCTGTACGCGGCGGTGGAGCAATACAGCCGGCAGCACAAGCTGGGCTATGTGCATTTCCGCAACGTGACGGGCAAGGTGCCGTTTTATCGCGAGACGTTCGTTGACGACGGGGACATTGACATGATCCGCGTGCTGCGGATATTAAAACGGAACCAGTTCGACGGCGTGCTGATCCCCGATCACACGCCGCAGATGGCCTGCGCGGCGCCCTGGCACGCGGGGATGGCGTTTGCGCTGGGCTACATGCAGGCGGCATTGCAAATCATCAACGCGGAGGAGACACCATGAGACCGGAACAATGGGACCTATTCAAGCGGGCGGCGCGTCTGGAAAAACTGGACACGGTGCCTATGGCACTAATCATTGACAGCCCGTGGATACCCGGCTACCTGGGCCTGGACCACCTGGACTTCTATCTGGACCCGGAGTTGTGGTTCCAGTCGCACCTGAAAATCCACCGGGAATTTCCGGACATCATCTTCCTGCCCGGGTGGTGGATGGAATTGGGCATGGCGGCCGAGGCGTCGGCGCTGGGCGCCAAGATCATGTTCTGGCCCAACAACCCGCCCAGCGAGTGCCACCTGCTGTTCCACCTGGAAGACCTCGCGCAATTTCCGAAGGTCAAGGTGGAGAACGACGCGTTCATGGCCCTGACCCTCCATCGCATCCGCATGCAGCGGCAGCGCATCCTGGACACGGGCGAAATCCTGCCGCTGGTCACGTCGCAGGGGCCGCTGTGCATGGCGGGGCTGGCGCGGGGCACGACGGAGCTGATGCAGGATTTGATCGAAAATCCGGAGGGAACGCACCAACTGCTCGACCTGTGCACGCGGGTGATCATTGACTGGCTCAAGGCGCAACACCGGGCGATGGGCGACACCGTTGAGGGCATTTTGATTTTGGACGACTTGGTGGGATTTGTCAGCGAGGAGCACTACCTGGAGTTTTGCCATCCGTGTTTCGAGCGGATTTGCAATGCGTTTCCACCGGACTGGGTAAAGATCTATCACAACGACACGGACGTGCGGGCGTGCCTGGACCACCTGCCGGAGGCGGGTTTCAATGTGTTGAACTGGGGCAAGCGAAATGACATTGCGGAAGTGAAGCGGCGGGTGGGCGACCGGATGTGCCTGATGGGCAACGTGAATCCGCTGGAGATCGGCGTGCGGGGGACGCCCTCGGAAGTGCGGCAGGCCACGCTGGACGTTTTGGAAAAAGGCGGGGACCGGGGTATGATCCTGTCCCTGGGCGGGGGCACGAGCCCGGGGATGCCGCGGCAGAACATTCTGGCCATGCTGGCGGCGCTGACGGAGTTCAACAACCGGCGCGCCACGGTCTTCGCGGAGGCGAGCTGAGCGGCCATTGTTTTTGACACGAACAAATTAGGCGCTAGACTGGGCTTGTGCGAAAAATTGACCTGAACAATTTCCGGGTCGCCAGCAGCGAGACCGCGCGGGACATCAACCGGCGCATCGTGCTGAACCTGGTGCGGAAGCACCAGCCCATTTCGCGGGCGAGCCTGGCGCGGCGCTCCGGCATGCAGCGCAGCACCGTCTCGGCCATCGCGGAGCAGTTGATCGCGGAGCAATGGGTGGTGGAGGGCGCCACCGGCCACCTGCCGCGCGGCCGCCGGCCCACCTTCCTGCATTTGAATTCGGACCGCGCCGGAATCATCGGCGTGGATATTCATCCGCAGACCACCACGCTGGCCGTCTCGACGATGGATATGCGCATCTTGGCCCAGGAATCCATGCCCACCGGCCGGGAACCGCTGGATTTCATCGAGCGCCTGGGCCGCCGGATCAAGGACCTGGTGCGGGCCCACCCGAAGAGCTCCTATGAGGGCATCGGCATCAGCTTGCCGGGGCGCGTGAACGTGGCGACGCAGCGGCTGATGTTTGCGCCGAACCTCAATTGGAGCGACTTGGATTTCAAAACGCCGCTGGAGAAGGCGACCGGCCTGACGGTCGAGCTGGAAAACGCGGCGAATGCGTGTGCGCTGGCCGAATTATGGTCGGGCCGCCACGGCGAGAGCGTGGCCCACATCGTGGCGGTGACGGTTTCCGAGGGCATCGGCGTGGGCATGGTGATGAATGGGCAGTTGCTGCGCGGCTCGCAGGGCGTGACGGGCGAATTCGGGCACGTGTCGTTGAACCCGAACGGGCCGGAATGCCGCTGCGGAAATCGCGGCTGCTGGGAAGTGCTGGCGTCCAACTCGGCGGCCGTGCGCGCTTATGCGGAATTCGCGTCCAAGCGCAAGGGCGACGCTGGCACCAAAAGCAACATGACGGCGGTGCCGTTCACGGACCTGCTGCGGTTGGTGGAACAGGGCGACGTGAAAGCGGGCAAGGCGCTCGACCAGATGGCGCACTATTTGGGCGTGGGCCTGGCGATCCTGGTGACGGGCCTGGCTCCGGACGTGCTGGTGGTGGTGGGCGACGTGACGCGCGCCTGGCCGCGGGTCTCCCCGATCATCGAAGCCGCAGTGTGGCAGCGCTCGTTCACGCACGCGCAGACGCGGATTTTGCCGACCGATCCGGAGAACCTCCCGCGGTTGCGCGGCGCCATTGCGCTGGTGGCCCAGAAGCATTTCACGCTCCCGCAGATGGCCTGAATTTGATGGACTCCAATCCACCTTCACGGGCGCCGCTCCCGCACTGACCGCCGGCCATTTCGGCCGGCGGAGCCGTTTTATTCCACCTTGATGCGGAGGGCTTCGAAGCGGTCGTTGTCCTTGACGGTCACAATGCCATTGGCGAAGGACCAACCGCGGGCCGCCCGCGGAAGATCGGCGGCGTCGAGGCGCGGGAGGGATTCCGTATCCCGGACAAAAGTGCCGGTGGCACCGGTGCCGGCGGCTTCGGTGACAACTTTGGGTTCATGGTCGAGCCAGGTTTCCAGCACCAAATCGCGTTTGGCGGGACGATAGGAACCCTCGGAAGCCGAGATATCAATGGTCCAAAATTGCGCGTTACGGGTCTGGCGGAACGTGCGTTTCAGGAATTGACCCTGGCGATAGGCGAGACTGGCGCCATCGTCTTCATAAAGGGCGCCTTGGGAAGCGGCCGCGGGCGCAACGAGGACGCGCAGGGGCTGGCCGGGCATCTGGCCGGTGTACTGGACGACGGGCTGGCGGAAAATGAAACCGCCGCCGCGCACGAACAGGGGAAGGGAATCGAGCGTTACCGGCACATGCAGGGTGGTATTGCCGCTATATTTGCGGCCGGTCCAGTAATCGAACCATTCCCCGGCAGGCAGATAGACATCGCGACTGTCCGCGCCTTCCCATAGGACGGGGGCCACGAGCAAATCCGGGCCGAACAGGAATTCGTCATCGGCTTTGGCGGTGAGTTCGTCATCGGGGAATTCCAGGAACAGCGGGCGGAGGGCGGGCACGCCGGTCCGGCTGGCCTCTTGCATGACATTATAGATGTAGGGGAGCAGGACGTAGCGCAATTCGATGGCGCGCTTGTTGATGGCTTCATACCGCCAGCCGAAGGACCAAGGCTCCTTGTCGGGCGTGGCGATTTCGGTGTGCATGCGCATGAAGGGGCTGAAGACGCCGGCCTGGAGCCAGCGGGTGCAGAGCTCGGCGGAGGGCATGTGCACGAAGCCCCCAATGTCGCTGCCGATGAATGGAAAACCGGACAGGCCCAACCCCAGTTGCATGGTGACGGACTGGCGGAGCGAGGACCAGTCGGCGGAGGCGTCGCCGGTCCAGATGGCGGCGTAGCGCTGGCCGCCGGCAAAGCTGGAGCGGGTGAGGACGAAGGCGCGCTCGTCGGGCCGGAGCCGGCTGAGGCCTTCGAAGGTGGAACGGCTCAGGAGCTGGCCGAAGACGTTGTGCACTTCCCGGTGGGTCGTGGGTTGGCCTTCGTTATCGAAAACCAGGTCGTTGGGCATGGTGCCGTTGGGCGTGTCGAAGACGGACGGTTCATCCATGTCGTTCCAAATGCCGGCCACGCCCACGTTCAGGAGCGTGGCATAGAGATTGCCCCACCATTCGCGGGTGGCGGGGCGCGTGAAATCGGGAAAGGCGCTGGGCGCGGGCTCTTTTTCCGCGCGCGAGGGCCAGACCGGGCCTTCAAAAACGCTGCCGTCGGGCCGCTTGACGAAATGGCCGCCGGCCAGGCCGGAATCGTAGGGCCCGTAGCCCTTGATGACTGGCGGATGGCCATCCAGAATGGTGACAAGGTGGAATCCCTGGGTGCGCAAATCGGCAATCATTTTCTTGGGATCGGGAAAGCGGTCGGCATCCCAGGTGAACGGCTTGTAGCCGTCCATGTAATGGATATCGAGCCAGAGGGCGTCGGCGGGAATCTGCTTTCCGCGGAAGGTGTCGGCCAAGAGGCGGACGCGCGCCTCGGGATAGTAGCTCCAGCGGCACTGGTTAAAGCCGAGCGACCATAACGGCGGCAGCGGCGTGCGGCCGGTGAGGGCGGTGTAGCGTTCGATGACTTTTTTGGGATCGGGGCCGTTGATGAAGTAATAGTCCACGTCGCCGCCGTCGGCGCCGAAGGTGAGGAGGCCGGCCTGTTCGCGGCCGACGTCAAAGAACGTGCGCCAGGTGTTGTCGAGAAAGATGCCGTGGGCCTGGCCGTGGCGGGTGACCATGAAGAAAGGCACGTCCACGTAGAGCGGATCGGTGGCGGAATCGTAGGCCGGGGTGTCCGAGTTCCACATGACGTAGTTGTAACCGCCGAGCGCCTGGCCGCGCTTGTCGAGCCGGCCGCATTTTTCGCCGAAGCCGTAAACGTGTTCGTCGTCGCGAAGCTGTTTGGCGATGCGAAATTCGGAGCCGGCGAGCGAGAGGCCGCGGACAGGATCATCGGCATCCAGAATTTCACCGGCGGCATTGGCAAAGGCCAGGCGCAAGGGGGCGTACTGCACGGTGAGCTTGAGCGATGCAGTGGTCAGTGTGGTGACGTCTGATTTGATGTCCGTCTTCACGGCGGGGGCGCCGAGGTTGCGGTTGACCACGGCGTAGGAATGGTCGCGGCCAAAGGCCGAGCCGGGCGTAAAGCGCACGCGGATGACATCGTCGGAGAGCGGCGTGAGGGCGAGAGTCCCCTGCCCGCTTTGGAAGCGGAGCGTGTGGCCGTCCCAGGCCGGCGCGGGCATCGCGTCCAAACTGGTCCAGCCGGCGGCGGCGCGGGCTGGCAGATTCAGATTCAGCAACGTCATTGCGGTGCAAAGATAAACAGTTTTATGAAGACAGGCATTCATTCTAGATTTTCCGGTTCGAGATTATGGCATGGGCGGCGGCCCGGCGAAACAACGGACGGAGCGCCCGGAACAGACCGGCAGCTCCGCCGTTTGAAAACGCTTGCGCGACCGTGTTATTTCCCTTCACCGCTGAGATCCGTGGGTTCGATGTTCCAACCGTCCGCCGTGACGGAAACCTCCGGCGTGGCGGCGGAAGCAGCGATGCGAATGGTACGCGATTCGCCGGGCAAGAGCGAAAAATAATTGTCGTCGTAAAACACCGGCAGGATGCGCGCGCCTGTGGTGGCGTCGCGCAGAGTCAGGCGGATGGACAGCGCGGGCGTCTTGCCGGGATTGATGACCTTGCCCTCGACGACCAAGCCCTGGGCGGACCGGTGGACGTGCCACTTGCCCTTGAGGGTGACCGGCGGAAGTGAGTTCAACTGTTGCAGCTCGTTTTCATTGCGGGCGTGCCAGTAGAAATTCTCCGACAGCAGCTTGCCGTGATGGTCGCGTAATTCCAGCTTGGCCAGATGGGCGCCGCTGGCGGGCCAATCCACGGTGAAGACATCCGTGCAGGCATTCGCGCCGGCGGTGAGGGTCTGCTGCCGGCTTTGCTCCGGGCGGCCGGTGAGATCGTAAAGGGCGATCTTGGCCGTGACGTCGGCGAGCGGTCGGGGGCCGTGATTGATGATGGCGACCTTGCAATCGGGAACGTTCAACTGGATGTGCACGGGCTCGGCGCCTTTTTGCGCGCCGAACAGCGAGGCGTTGGGCGTGTAATCCCAGGCATAGAAATTCCACACCAGGCTGGGCCAGGAGGGCTGGCTCATCCAAACGATGACGCCGCTGGCATCGTGCCACATGCGGCTGTTGAAGCCTTCATAGATGGCGCGGAAGGTTTCGTAATTAAGGAGCTGAGCCTTGCGGCAGAGGTCCTCGAGATCGCGCGGGGCGCCAAAGCGGCTGGTGATGCGGTTGAAGGTGGATTTGTGGTCGCCAGCACCGCTGACGTGCAGGTCGTGATAGGCGTAAAGGTCGCCGTAAGGCCACAGGTCGGGCTCGGGAATGAACGAGCGCATGACTTCGGCGGCCGGGATGGAGCTGGCGCCGATTTCGGTGCTGAAGCCGGAATTCAGATTATGAAAATAATCGTTCATCGGCAGGTTGGACCAGGGGCCGCTGTTGCGCATGTTGATGAGCCGGGAATCGGGCTGGAAATAGCGGGTGCCGTCCAACGTGTAGATCAGGTGATTCAAGGTCTCGTGGAGCGGCTCGGGGCAGACACCTTCGTTGCCGGAGCACCAGAGGGCGATGCTGGGATGATTCCGGAAGCGCTGGATCGCATCCGCGGCGTTGCGCGCAAAGAGGTCGAAATCCACCGGGGCGTAGTCGAAAGCCTCGGTGTTGCGCCAGAAATCGTTCCAGACGAGGATGCCGTATTCATCGCAGAGGTCGTAGAGCGTCTCGGAAGTGCTCTGGCCCGCCCAGTTGAGAATCATGTTCATGTGGGCGTCGCGGGTCATGCGGCTGAACGGCTCGAGCCGCTCGCGGGAAATGCGTTTCATGGCGTCGTCCATGCCCCAATCGCCGCCGAGGCACTCGATCCTTTGGCCGTTGACCTTGACGATGAGATACGGGCCCATGTCTTTGTCGCCCACGGGCCGCAAGGCGGGAGACTGCTCGGCGCCGGGCCAGAGGCCGACGGTGGTCTGCTGGTTTTGCCCCCACCAGAAGGGCGTCTTGGGCGGCTTGCCGCCGGCGGCGATGATGGCGGCGTCGCGCTTGGCCTTGTTTTCGAGGCCCCACACCATCGTGTCGCGGCGGTTATCAATGACCTTTTCCGCGGCGTCCCCGGCGAGCGTGGGCGTGAATTCGACGCGCCCGTGGGAACCATCGGTCTTTTTGACCTCGAACTCGTAGCTCATTTCGCGAATGCCGAATTGCACGACGGTGTGATCGGATTCCTGCTTGTCCGCGGTCATAAAGCTCAACCGCAAATGGTAGAGATCGGGCTTGCCATAGCCGTTGGGCCACCACAGACGCGGATGCCGGATGGTCAGCTGCGGGAAATCGCCAGGCGCGAAGCTCACGGATTTGGTTTCCCCCGCGGCGAGAGTCACGGGCTGGGTGAATTTGACGCCCTCGAATTCGCCCCGCAACACGCCCGCTTGCGGCGCGGCGGCGGTGTTGTGCAGTTCGGCTTTGACGGTGACGTCGGCGCTGGAGGTGTCGGGCAGCGGCAATTTGGTGACGATCTGGGAATCGCCAATGGTCACCGGACCGGTGGCGCGCAATATGACGTCCTGCCAGATGCCCGTGTCGCGGTCGCGGACGGCAGGGATCCAGTCCCAGCCTTCGGTGCATTGAAAGGAGGGGCCGTCGAGACAGAGTTTGCCGCCGTTGTCGCCTGGTCCGTATTTCACGGACTGCTCGCTGGGGATGCCGGGGTCCGGCGGCGGCACGACCATGACGGCGAGGACGTTTTGTTCGCCCGGCTTGGCCCATTTCGTCACGTCAAACCGCCCGCGGATGAAGGCGCCGGTGATGTGGCCCAGATACTGGCCGTTGAACCACACTTCGGCATAGTAATTGATGCCGTTGAACTGGAGGGTGAGCTCGCGGCCGGCGTCATTCTGCGGCACGGTGAACTCGGTGCGATACCAGTAATCCTGTTTGTTCAGGCTTTCAGGGATGAGGAGATTGTTCAGGCCGTAATAGGGATCGGGATAAACGCCCTGGTCCACGAGCGTCGTGAGGACGGTGCCGGGCACGGTGGCGTCGTACCAATCGTGCGTGTCGAGCCCGACCCGGGAGAGCGCGGCCCCGTCGAGCGACTTGAGACGGGGCGCCTCGATCATTTCCCAGCCGGCGTTGAAGAGGAGCTCGTCGCCACGCACGGTGGGCGCGCCGGGATGGGCCAGCTTGGGCTTGCGCTGGGCGGTATTCACCAGCGGCGCATGGGAGACGGGATAGCTGTCTAGCGGCTGGACGGTGACGCCCTTGGCGCCGGCGTCTTCGGCCGGATGCAGCACCGGCTGGGGGCGAAATTCGCCGGGAGTTTCCGCCTGCGCGAGGCAGGCGCCGGCAGCCAGGCAAAAGGCAAGAGTCCAGCGCTGCATCGCTTCCATCAAGTTCCATTTCATTTTCATAAGCACATTGATATCCGGGATGGTGATTCCACCAGACCCATATCCGCCCGGTCAGGTCCAATCGGCGAAGGCCTCCAGCAACTGGCTGGCGGCCACGAGCACGGCACCGGCCCAAAACAGCCAGCCACACCAATTGAGGGCCCGCGTTTTGGCGTCGTTTAGCTTCGCGTTATGCTCGCGCGTTTGCAACAGCATGAGCACGAGGGCTTCCTCGGCGGCGGCTTCCGAGACGGTCTCGGGCCTGAGCGTCTCCCACAGTTTTTGCCCGCGCGGATAATGGCCGTAGTCCCTGACCTGCAGCGCGCGGCAGGCCAGCAGGAGCGCGGCGCCCAAGACCCCCAGGGAAAAAAAGACCAGAAATTTCACCCACGGCGAAGGTGACTCCACGAGGCCCTTCAGTTCCCGCACCTGGAACCCCAGCACCACGACGATGCCGACGGCATACCGCCAAGCATCCCGCACCCGGGATTCCGTGCGGGCAAGCTCGGCACCCAAGGCCTGTTCGGCCGCGTTCTTGGCAATGAGAACCTTGCTCATGAGCCAGCTGGCGTGCCGACCGTAATCGAGCCCCGGGCGGGGATGTTGACCCGGACCAGCACCGCGGTTTTCGAGTCGTTGGCGCAGTCGTATTCGGACAGGATGGTCCCATTGGAAACGGTGCGATAATTTCCCTTGTTCAGGACGAACCGGACCCGGCCGTCATAGAAATCCTGCGGCAGGTCGTTGCTGATGGTCACGGAATTCGTGAGATTCATGGTGTCCGGCTGGTCGGCGCGGACTTTTTTGGTGACGCCGTTGTCGGTGAAGAGCGGGAAGACGTCCTTGGCCTCATCGCGCGGCGCCACTGTCTGGTCACAGCTCCAGCCGTCGTTCTGGCGGCGGAAATTGAAGAAGCCCGCGGTGCCCCAGAAGAACGCGGCGCGCTCCATGTAAATGCAATACGGGGCCGTCTGGACGGTGACGGTTTTATGGCCGTGCCCGATGAGCATGAGGTCGCACTGGGCGGGCCGGAAGGCGGAGTTGCCGGTGGCCGCACCGTCCCACTTGGCGTGGTAATGCTGGCCGATGAGGCGGAACTTGACGGTGGGGTCATTTAGGGCGGCACTATAGTCCCGGGCGGCCCAGGCCTTGAGCACGGGATCGCTCCAATCGTGCATCAGCACGTAAAAATCCCCCATGCGGAAGGAATAACTGCGCTGGCCAAACTGCTGCTCGTAGATCCCGGCGGAAATGGGATGCCAGTCCACGGCCGAGCCGGCAAGCGCCTTGCGGGGCGGCGTCACATCGTGGTTGCCGGGCGTTTCGACATAGGCCACGTGATACCCCTGGTGGCAGTCCTTGTACATGGCGCTCAAGCGGGTTTCCAACTCGGTCGTTTCCTGTTGGGAAAACTTCTTTTGCCCATGCGGTTTGTAGCCCCAATTGGCCCAGTTGTTCCACCCGTCGAGCGCGCCGTTGAAATCAATCTGGTCCCCGGTAATGAGCACGAAGCGGGGGTTGATGAGGTTGACGGGCTCCTGCATCCACTTCATTTCCTCCCAGGTGCCAACCATCTTGAGGTACTGGCCCGACGGGTCGGTGTGCATCTGATTCACAATCTGCTCGTCGGTGATGTGCAGGATGTAGAAATTGGTCTCGAAGGCGGGAACGATGCTGACGGACTGGCTCTGGCTGCTGACCGTCTCGCTCGAAGCAATCCGGAGTCCGCAAAGCTCGGGGGAGGCCTCCGCGGGCACGCTGAGAGTGAGCTGCCAGCCCGGCTCGGTGCCATTGTTGATTTTGGCGTAACTGGCGGAAACGACCTGGCAAGGCCAGGTCTTCAAATCGTTGGCGATAGTGGCGGTCCACCCGGCGGCGGCCGGCGAGGCTTTGACCTCCGCGGTGAACTGCCGGTCGGCGGGGCTGTCCAGCGCCACAATGGCCGGCGTGGCAAAGCGCGGCCGCCACAGCGCCGCATCATCATTGGTGACGGCGGCGCAACTGAAGGCGGCGGCAAACAGGCCCAGCGCAACAAGGCAGTTGAACAGCGGCCATTGCAGGAAGCAGGGATCGAATTCCGCAGCCCCGTCCATTCCCGGCGGCAGAACGAATCCCCGATGGCGTTTAAGGGTGAGAATTCCCCGAAAGCGTTCGCGCATTGAACCCCTGAACCGGGATGGATCCAGCGCGAGCATATTGCCGATTCGCGGAAACGAGTTTCCCCTCTCCCCGGGGGAAAGGGCCGGGGTGAGGGTTAGCGCTAAACCCTTTAGTACACAATGTTTCCAGTACTTCAATGCTTGAAATTTGGAACGAAGGTGCATGGGAAGGCCAGCGGACATCGCGGCCAGGACGGCGACAACGCTCCGCGCGCCTGAGGCTGGCGACCACAAAGCCGCATGCGATCCAGGAAGTGTGTGTTGAAATATATTCATGATTGTCCGAAAGACCCCATTTTGCGGTCCCTGCTGGAAAAAAACCGGATTCATTGAGATTTGAGCCGATAAAAACAGCCGTTATCGCCGCTGGCAGGCAAGGTGACTTGCCATTGGTTGTTGCTAAACACCGGCTGGTTGGTGGCGAGCAACCAAACCGGCGCCAGAAGATTGGTGGCCGTGTAGAGGGCAAACCCCACGCCGCTGCCCCCCCAGCTCAGCGAGGTGCCGGCGCCGACTAGTCCGACGGTCAGTGCGGGCGTCTGCTGCGCGACGGCGGAATAGCTTTCAAAAGTGGCGTTCGACACCACGGTGGCCCACGAGGCCGAGAGCCAGTTGGCGGATTGCGCGCCGGACTGGATGCGCGTTTCATCCAGCACACCATTGAAATAATAGGCGTTGTTGGTGATGCGGCCCAGGTTCATCGCCGTCTGGTTCGGAAAATCGGTGACGATGCTGCCGGACGCGGTGCAATTAGTTCCGTCCACGTACAATTGCGCGGTGCCGGCCGTCTCGTTTACCGCGGCGGCGACAAAATGCCACTGCCCGGCGCCCACGGCCCCGGCGGCGCTCTCCGCGTCCAAGCCAGTCACACCGTCGCCGGTTTCAAGAAAGAGTTTTCCATCCTTGGTATTGTAGGTGTTGACGTACAGGGCGACGCCGGCGGAGTTCCACCCGCCGGGCTTGTTGGCCCAAATGGTCTGAATGTTGGTCTCGGCTGAATTTAATTTCACCCAAGCCGAAAGCGTAAACGCCGGTCCGAGGTTCAGCGGGCCGGTGTTGAGGAATTCCGACGAGCCGTTGAACGATTCGCCATGGCCGATTTCACCAAGGGTGGGCACCGGCGCCGTGCCCGTGAGGGCGGGATACTGTTCCGTGCTATCGGCGAACGGAAAGCCGCTTTCCTTCAGATGCCAGACCACGTCATAGCCGGGCCAGGCGGCCCCGTTGGTGCTGTAGGCGGCCGGCGTGGCGCAGGATGGATTGCCCCACCAAGCCCAAATGAAGTCGTTAGTGCTGGCGATGGACGGCACGTTCACCCAGACAATAGAGGTGCCATTGGAGTTCCACTCGTCAATTTCGTGGGGGATCAGGCCAACGCCGCTGGCATCGGTGAACCGCAGGTCGGCGCCGGTCGGGGAGGCAAACTGCCGATAGGAAAACCCGGACAGATTGGTGCTCAAAGTCACCAGCACCGGAAAGTTCATCAGGGTTCCGCCGCCGTTATAACCCGAAAAAAAAATCTTCATTTGCGAGCCGTAGCTCGCCGCCGAGAGCGTCGTGGTGCTGAACTGGGACGACGCCTGTGCCCAGGTGTTGGTCGTCATGTTGGACGCGAAAAACCGGAAGTAATAATTGGTCTGCGGCGTCAGGCCGGAAAGCGTCACCGAGAATGTCCGGGGATTGAAGTTGGTGTTCACCCCCACATAGCGGCTGCCGGCCCAGGCTCCCGCCGCCGTGCCGCCATCCTGGGGCCCGTAATAGACCCAGAGGCTGGCCTCATTGTCGCCGTAAATTCCCTGCGCAAACGTCCCGGAAACGATGGCGCAGTTGCTGGAAACAACGCTGGCGCCCGCATTGGTCAATGCCAGCTCGACCGGCGCGGTGAGCGGCTGATTCAACATGGGCATGGTCAGCGACGAAAACTCGGTGTCCGTCGGCAGCCGGCCGTTGGTTTCCTTGAACCGGGCGGTGAGCAGGCGGGCGTTATTGAAGAAATAATTCTGGAGATACCATGAAGGCACCTTGCTGTCCGTGTAATCAATCAGGTCGAAGTTGGTGGCCCCATTGGGATTGTAATTGCTGTACATTTCCCAGAAAAGCAGGTGCGGCAGGCAATTGCCGTTGTAACTCCAGCCGAGCAGCCGCTGGATATAGGCGCGGTCCACCGGCTCCTGGGCGGCCGCGGACTCGTAGCCCCAGCCATATTCGCCGATCCACATCCGCGGGCCGGGCACCGCGGCGGCCTTGTTGGTGGGCAGCATGGACTCCATGTAATTGAGCGTGGTGTAGAGATCCGAGCTGCTCAGGTTTTGGGAATCGTAGGAGGAATAGGACAACCAATCCAGGTTGGTCACGTAAGGCACGACATAGTTGATGACGCGCACGTTGTTATTGGAGCCGTTGTTCATGGCGTCCCGCACGCGGTTGCACTCGGCGTAATTATAGACCATCACATTGCTGTAAGTAGTGGCGCTCTTGGCGTCATCCACGGCCTGCTGGCGGTTGTTCAGCCAGCCGATCATGCCCTTCACCGTCGTCATGCTGGGATTGGTGGTCCAGCCGTTCACTTCGAGATAGCCGTCCCCTTCCCAATGGCCGAGGTAAAAGGTCTTGCCTGAGTTGTTATAATTGGTCAGGAGGTAGTGCGTGAGATTATAGATCTCCTGATAATCCTTCGCGCCCTGGGTGGTATTGTAGCCGCTGCCCCACCATTCATCCGAATTCTCGAAGGGATAGGCCCACATGACAAAGTGCCGGAACGGCATGTCCAAGACTTGGTGATAATCCGGGTCGTCGCGCACCAGGGTGAGCAGGTTCGTGACATTGGACGGCGGATTGACGCCCGCCTGATAGGAGGCATCCGAGCCCAGGTAAAATTTGATGGTGTCGCTGCCCAGGTTGGTGATGGCTTGGGCGGTTTCCACCAGTGCGCTTTGGGCGGTGAACTTGTAGAGCGCGGCAAAGGTCTCCGTGCCCACCCGCAGGTTATAGGCATCCACCTGGGGATCGTCCAAGGTGGACGCGCGCAAAGTCTGCGGCCCACCCAACGCTACACCAAGCAGGATACTGATCGTCCCAAGCGCAACCACGGAGGTAGGCCGGCCAACCATGGTCCGGTCGCCGGCCCGCGAATTTGTGAAGAACATTTGGATTCCGTGGTCTAGGATGGCGATGCTGGCGGGGTGCTCAATACGGCAGTGCCTGGCCGCTCGCGAGGGAAGTGGTATGCTTGGCCACCCACATGATGTCGGGGTTGTTCGGCTGAATCGGTTGGGTTTTGGAGGCCGTGGTGGTGTAAGTGGGGGTCAGAATGCTGCCGGGGTTCAGCCATTTATGGATTTCGGAATGACCGTCCGCGAAGCTGAAGCCGCAGCCATTGCCGTGATATTTGGTGGGTATGTCTGTCCATTGGGTGGCCTGCGCCGTCCGGGGCATTACCACGGCAAACGAGCCGTCATTAATGCTGTCCGGCGATTCATCCACGAACACCCAAAGGTCGGAAGGACCGGGGAGAACCACCTGGCTTTCCTTTTCGAACACCCTGAACGTGGGCCAATCAATCCAATTGCTGTCCGCCGCCAAGGCCGTTGGACTGGTATCCGTGCCCACCGCACTGTTCATGGAGACGCTCCGCACGCGCGGAATGCCGGTGTTGCCACCATTCATGCTCATATCCGCCGGGCACTTGTAAGCGGCGGCCGTCCGGCCCATGTAATCCGCCAGCTTGGCATAGGTCGGATTGACCAGATAATCGGTGTTTGTGTCGTCTTGTCTGCCACTGTAATCCAGCCAACCCGCCACCCACGAATTAAACGGGGGCTGATCCACCATGGTCAGGCCGGCCTCGTTGACGGGGAACGTACCGCCGTCGTCGTTGGCATACATTTTCCAGGCCAAGGTGAGCTGGCGCCCGTTGCCCATGCATTGAATGCTTTGCGCTCGCGTCTTGGCCGCCGTCAATGCCGGCAAAAGCATGGCGGCTAGGATGGCGATAATGGCGATCACGACCAGCAGTTCAATCAGCGTGAACCCGTCACGCGATCTGCCTGCTGCCTTCAATTCACTTAAACTGTTCATCTTCATACTAACTTGTTCTTACTGTCTTGTTGTTTTCAAGGGGCGGCTGGAGCCGGCGTCCAGCCGCCCTTGACTGTTATTTTGGGGGTCTTGTCACACGGCCGACCCCAAACTTACTCTTTAATGCGGAGGTACTCCGTGGCCATGGCCGGATTCACCGGGATGGCGACATTGAAGTTGCCGCTGCCATCATAGGCATTGGTGGAGACGATCGGCCACTGCGCCAGCGGCACCAACAGGTTGGTGGTACCGATGACATAGTAGGTGCCGCCCGGCGTTCCGCCCGAACCGCTCAGCGTCAGGCTGCCGGCGGCGTAGGCGAAGTGGATCGGATAAGGGTTCGGCGTCGGCGGGACCGAGCTGACCACATTCGAGTAGGTCTCCAGGCTGGAGGTTTGCGCGACCGTGGCATAGCTCGCCCAGACCCAACTCGGCGAGTTGGTGCCGGCCTGGATGCGGGCCTCATCAATGAGCCCGTCCAAGGGGAAGCCACCGCTGATCAACTGGCCGAGGTTGACGTCGTTGTTGGTTCCGAAGTCATTCCGGACCAAGCTCAAGCTGTTCGCGCTGACGACCAGGACGCCATCCACATAGAGATTGGCGATGGAGTCGGCCCGGTCAACGGCTGCAGTCACGAAGTGCCATTGATTGCTGGAGACGGCACCGTCGGGGCTTCGCAACGTGGGCGTGCTACTGCCGTTGCCGGTTTCCAGGATTAGATCCTGGTCACTGGTGTTATAGAAGTTAACGTACAGCCCAAAACCGCTGGTGTTGCCACCGGCCTTGCTGGCCCAGATCCCCTGGATGTTGCTGGAAGTGGGGGCCAGATTCACCCAGGCGGAGGCGGTGAAGTAATTGCCGACATCAATGGTTCCCGCGTTCAGGAACGCGCCCGAGAAGCTTTGCGCCGTGCCCACGATGCCGGGCACTGGCGTGGGCGCCGTGCCGGTGAGCGCCGGATTTTGGCCCGTGGAATCCGCGTACGGGAAGCCGCTCTCATTGAGGTGATACACCACGTCAAACGCGGGCAGACCTTCCCAGGATTGCGGCACCCATACGTTCGCGCCAGCCAAGGGCGTGCTGTCCTGCGGATTGCCCCAATACGCCTCGATGGTCGTATTGGTGCCCGAGAGCTGCGGAACCTGCACCCAGACCGTGGACTGACCATTGGGATTCCATTGATCAATTTCCGACGGGATGACGCGCACGCCGCCCGCCACGGTGAACCGGAGGTCGCCGCCAGTGGACGAAGCGAAGTGACTGTAGTTGAATCCCGGGATGCTGGTGCTCAGGCGCACCAGCACGGGGAAGTCGGACAACGTGTCACTGCGATTATAACCGTTGAATGTGATCAGCAGGTGATCGGTGTAATTGTTGGTGCTCAAGGTCGTAGACGGCATGCCCACCACGGTGGCCGTGCTGCTCAGCGTGGCGCTGCCCGCGCTGTACTTGTTGGTGATGGCAACATAGTAGGTATTGTTGCCGAGCAGGGCCGGGAATGTATAAGTGTTGGTCGTGGCGCCGACGATCAGGACTCCATCCTGATACCACTGGTAGCTCAGCGGCGGGGTGCCCGAGGCCGCGACCGACAAGGTAACGGATTGGGCAGCGTAAACGCTGACGTTCAGGGGCGTGATATCGGAGATGATCTGCGGGGCCTGGGTGATGGTCAGGTTCACCTGGGTGGAAACCGGTCCACCATAGAGGTTGGCCACGGTGACGTTGTAAGTACCGGCCTGACTCGGCTGGATGTTGGTGATCACCAGCGTCGCGTTGGTGCCCCAAGGGATGGTATTGCCCTGGTTGTCCGTCCACTGGATCGAGAACGGCGCCGTGCCGAGATTGGTCACGCTCAGGACCACGTTTGCTGTTTGGTTGGTGGTCCAATTGGCAGCCGGGTACACACTCACGATCGTGGGGGCGATGCCGGAGGCGTAGAAGTGCGACTGCACCTGAGCCGCGCTCAGAGCCTTGTTGTACACAGCCACATCGTCAACGTCGCCATAGAGCTGATAGTCGTAATTGGTGCCGCCACTATTGCCGGATTGGCGGGCGCCGATGCTCAAGGGCGTGGTGGAGCTCAACAGACCGCTGCCGGCCGGAATGGTGCCGCTGGCCACCTGATTTCCGTCCATATAGAGATAGACGTGCCCGCCAGCCTCATCACAGACACCCACGACGTGATGCCACGTACCGTCGTTTTTGATGTAGTTGGTGGCGCCGGCCGAACAGACGGTCCCGGCCGCGTTGCGGACGAAAAAACGCACGTCGCCGGCGGCATTGTTGCCGGTATCGAGCACGAACTGCTCACCGCCATTGCCGTAACCGAGGGCCACAATGGCGTTGCCATTGTTCTCGTAGAGGTTCTCTATGACCCAGGCTTCCACGGAGAATTCAGCGTTGCTGCCGTTGGGCGTGCTGAAGTTGAGGAAACCGGGCACATTGCCGGCATAATCGTTGGCCGGCGGGAAATCGCCGAACTCGGCCGCCGTCTCATTGGGATCACTCTCCACTGGATCCAGCGAAGTGTACCCCCCCACGCCCAAGTTCACGTTGGTATAAGTGGCGTTGTTGCCGCCCACATAATCGTAGGCGGTCGTGCCGCTGGTTTCATCCAAACGGTAGTAGGCCACCGGACCATCGGACAGCACCTGGGTTGGGAACGGCGCGCTCGGGTCGGACAAGACCGTCACGGCAATGGGTGTGATGGGTTCCGTGCCAACGAAATTCGTCATCAAGCAGCCGTAGGTGCCGCTCGCCTGAATATTGGTGACGGTGTAACTGTTGTTGGTGGCGCCGGCAATGGGACTGCCGCCCAGGGACCATTGATAATGGATGGGGGCCGCGCCATTGGCCAAGACGTGCAGCACGGGGCTGGAGCCGGCGAAAATATTCATCTGGGACGGCGATTGCTGCGCGATCGTGGGCGGGCCATAGACGGTGAGACTAACCACCGAGCTGGTGACGCTGCCGGCCGAGTTCCGGGCGATCAGCACATAACTGCCGGCGTTGGCGGTCGTGATGGGGGTGTAAATGAGGGCGGAACTGGTCTGGCCGGAGACCGGCGAGCCATTCTGATACCACTGGTAAGTCACCGGCGCGCTCCCGCGGACCTGGGCGATGTTGGTGAAGTTCACGCCCTGGTTGACCGCGAGCGAAACAGGTTGCTGCCAGATGTAGGGCGGTACATCGGCTGCGCCAAACAGTGATTGAATCTGGAGGGGGCTCAACGCATTGGTCCAGAAAGCGACTTGGGCCACTTCGCCGTCGAAAGTACGGATCGTATTCGCACTACCAAAGCTGGCGTAGGTATATTGGACGTCGCCGCCGATCAGGAGGTCATTGACGTTGCCCGTGATCTTGATGCCGGTCGGATTGTTGCCGCTCTTGGCGAGCGTGCCGTCCAGGTAGAGATATTCGTTGGTGCCGTCGGAAACGCCGGCCGCCATGTGCCAGTTGCCGTCATTGAAGGCACAGCCATTGGTGATGACGTCCTGCGGCGAGGTGAACTGAAGTTCGGGGCCGGGACCGGGATTGAAATGATTTTCGCCGGCAACCTGTCCCAAGGACAGGCGATAAGAACTGTCGCCGTGACCGAGGATTTCCTGGAAGCGGCCGGGCGCGTCGGCCGGGCCGGTCTTGAACCAAGTCACCACGGACATGGGCACCGCCCCGGTGGGATTGAGGCTGGCAGGGAGGCTGCCGCCGCCCACGTCCACACCACCCAGCCAACCGTTAATCGCGACCGCCTTGCTGTTGGCGCCGAAGCCGGCGAAGGAGGGACCGGCGACACCGGGAGTGGTGCCGGGTTGATAAACACCGTTGGCGGCGGCACCGCCCACGCCATAGTTAGTGGCCACCGGGAAGGTGGAGCTGGGATAACCGGCGCTGCCCCGGCTCACCGCGTCATTCAAACGATAATAGATCGCAGGGCTGTCCGCGAGGACGGCATTGGTGTAGCTGCTGAAGGTGCTGAAATTGCCGTTGGCGGCCGCGAAATGGTTCTGCATGCTGCTCGTGGGCAGGATTTCATTGTAAATGGCCACGTCGTGAATGGTCCCCACGTAACCCTGGCCATAGGAGGCCGACGGTTCGACACCGTTGCCGATCATCAGCGGCGTGGTGGGATCCGCCACGTAGGTGAGACCGGCGGCATTGGCCGGGATGCCCTTCGACACGCAGAGGACGCCATTGGTGTAGATGGCTTCCGTCGAGCCGTCGAAGGTGGCCACAATATAGACCCAGCTGCCGACTGGAAAGCCCTTCCAGGTCTTATAGCCGCTGGTGTCCAGTTCGTTGTTCTTGTTGCCCACTGCGTTGGTGGACTGGCAGGTCAGGAAGAAATAATCCTGATATTGTCCGAGTTGGACCCCGGCCCAACCGTTGCCCATGCCGCCATAAAACGGATTATTGGTGTTGGGGCCGCCCGTGTTCAGGTTGGCGACACCGCCCTGACTCACGATGGAGCCCAACGCGCTGTTGGTGGTGCCGGTCTTGAGCCAGACTTCGATGGAGAACGGCGGGTTCAGCGTGATGGAGGCATTGGCCACGCCGTTCGTATTGCGCGGCACGATCACGTATTGTCCGGGAGCGCCCTGGCACAACATGCCCACGCTGCCGTCGAAATTAGAGGTATAAGCCGGGGCCTGGGCGATGTTGTTGGTGAGATACCAAGTGGTGCCGAAGGGCTGGTACCACGCGCCATAGAAGCCATTGTCGGCGGGGCCATTGGTGCCGAGGTTTTGGGCGGTGAGATTCAGCGGCTGCGGCGGCGCCACGGTTTCATTCAACGGCCAATAGCCGACAGGGTTCAAGCCCACGACGGTATTGGAATAATTCTGGGCCAGCGCGGCCGGCCCGGTTGACAGCGCCAAGGCCAGCGCTATCAGTCCGAGAGAGAAAATTTTTTGCATGTTTCGATTGGGGGTTAGGTTTGAACGTTTACTTGGATTTTGGGGGATTTATTCGATTTTTTCTTGGGGGAAAATCGGGCCGGCTGCAAATCGGTCGCTCAGGACGCCGTCCCGGGCCCCGGCAGCGGTTCGGCGGCAAAAAACGTCTTCACGTTGATGCAACCACCATACGCAGCACATTGATGACCTTTGCAAATCGGACCACCCTCCGCAGGCGCGCTTCCGCACGGCAGCAGGGGACAGTACCTTCGCTTCACATCTTTTATGGCTATCATCGTGTCCAGTTTAGCAGGTCACCGACGATACCGTAATCCCCATTTAGGGGCAGCGACAGTGACAATCAGGAAACAAACCGGCAACGCTTGGATGTTTTCCTCCCCCGTTCGGGGGAGGACCGGGCAAACGGACTATTGGCGAAGGTATTATTTGCGAAGGTATTTTACGACTGCTTCGGTCCGGGAGTGAACGTGCAATTTGTCGTAAATGTTCTTCAGGTGGGAACGGACGGTTTCGAAGCTGATGGCGAGGGCGTCGGCGATTTCCTTATAACGGTAGCCTTTGACGAGCAGGCCGAGAATTTCCTCCTCGCGCTTGGAGAGGTATTGCTCCTGCGGGGTGGCCTTTTGGAGGGTGCGAAAGTATTCCACGACGGTGCGGGCGATCTTGCCGGACATGGGCGAGGCACCGCTGTGGACCTCCTCGATGGCTTTGAGCAACTCGGCGGGCGTGGTGCGTTTCACCAAGTAGCCGCTGGCGCCGGCCACGAGCGATTGAAACACCTTCTCGTCGTCCTCGTACATCGTGAGCATGAGGATTTGCAGCTTGGGCCACTGGGCCTTGAGACGGCGGACGCATTCAATGCCCGACATGCCCGGAAGGTTGATGTCCATCAGGAACACGTCCGGGGTTTTGGCGGCGACCTCGGCCAGGGCGGCCTCGCCGGTGGCGTAGGCGGCGATGCAGCGGACGTTCTCCGCGCCATTGATCAGCACGGCCATACTTTCCCGCACCCGCTGGTCATCCTCGACAATGGAAACGGTGATCATGACAAAATGATAACGCCTGAAGCCCCGGCCAAAAGCAAACTAATTGCTCAATTATCCCGTTCAGACTTGTTTAAACTTAACGGAACGTGCAGGCAAATGCGAGTTCCATTCTGCGGCGAGCTGAAGAGCTCCATCCGGCCACCCAGGTCAACTATGCGTTCCCGCATGTTCGCCAGACCGTTGCGGGACTGCTTGCCATTGCCCTCGGTGAAGCCCGAACCGTTGTCCTGGATCGTGACTTCGATTCCGTCCGCGGCGAGGGCCAGGTACAGGTGCGCCTCGGTGGCGTGGGAATGTTTGGCGATGTTGTTCAGGGCCTCCTTGACGGTGAGAAACAGGTTGTGCCGAAACTCGGCCGTGAGCGGACAGGCGGGGAGTCCCGGCGGAATGTCCAACCGGCAGCGAATCGGGCTGTCCTGGAAGTACTCCTCGGCATAGGCAGCCAGGTAGGCGCCGAGCTTGTTCAGCGTGTCATTCCGGGGATTGACCGCCCAGACGATTTCATCAAGCGTGCGCGCCAGCTCGCGCGCGAGGCCGCAGATCTTCTCCGCGTGCATTTTCCCGTCGCCGCTTTGCTGGGCGGCGCGGCGGGCGAATTCGCCGAGGAGGCCGATCTGGGTGAGCCCGGCGCCAAGCTGATCGTGCATGTCCTTGGCGATCCGGCCCCGCTCCTTTTCCACGGCCTGTTGTTGTTCGAGCACGGTGAGCCTGCGGTACATGCGCCGGCGCGCGCCATAAATCACCGACCCGCAGATGATGCCGAGACCGGCGGCGGCCAGCGCGCCGCGAAACCACAGCGTCTGCCAGTAATGCGGCCGGAGAATCAAATTCAGGGAGGCGCCCGTCTCGTTCCACACGCCATCCTTGTTGCTGGCGCGCACCTGGAATTGATAGGTGCCGGGCATCAGGTGGTTGTAATACGCCACGCGGCGCGTGCCGGCGTCAATCCACCCCGCGTCGGCACCGCTCAACCGGTATGTAAACAGCTCCTTTTCCGGCGCGGAGAAACCCAGGGCGGCATATTGAAACTCGAGCTCGCCATGCCCGGGCGGCACCACCAGCGGCGTCGTGCGGGACGCCAGGACAAACGTGGCGCCAGCCAGATTCGTGCTGCCGTCTGCGAGCGTCTTGGCATCCGCCACCACCGTTTCAATGAAAATCGTCGGCGGCCGCCCGTCGGGGTTGACGGTTTTCGGGTCCACCGTCGCCAAGCCCTTGCTGGTGGCGAACCAGAGCCGGCCGTCGCTGGATTTCCAGAGCGAGGGCTTGCCGCCGCCGTTGCATTGCGGACTCCGCAGGCCGTCGTTCTTGCCATAGACCAGGCTGGCCAACATCCCAATCTGGCCGTGGTCCAAGGCATCAAAATCCGCTTTGCGCACCCGAAAAATTCCCCTGGAACACGTCAGCCACATCCAGCCCTGGTTGTCTTCCACGATGCCGAAAATCTCGTCGCTAAATAGTCCCTGGCGCCGAGTGTAAGCCGTGAACCGTCCGGCGCGGTGGCGGATCAGCCCCCCGCTGCCGGTGCCCATCCAGAGGTCGCGGTCCGCATCCGCGTAGAGGGTGGTGAGGTCGTCATGGGGCAGGCCGTTGGTGGTGGTGCAAAGGTTGAATTGTCCGCCTTGCCAGCGGCCGAGGCCGTTTTGCCCGGCGAACCACAGCCCGCCCGCGGGATCGTCGCAAATGTCACGGACGCTCTGGCCGGCCAGGCGGGTGCTGGCGGCGTTGGTAACGGCTCGACCCTTGTGGAAACAGCCCAGACCACGATCCGTGCCGATCCACAGGAGGCCGGCGGCGTCCTCGTGCAGCACGCGCAAACCGGCGTTCGGCAGCCCGTCTTGCCAGGTGTAATGCCCGGCGCCGCCGCTCTTCAGACGGGTCAATCCACCGTCAAAATCCGCGCCCACCCAGAGGCTGCCGTCCCGCCCCTCCCCCAGCGATAGGATCAGGTCCTGCGACAGGCCGTTGGTGGAGGTGTAGGCGGTCACTTTATCGCCGAGCAACTGGTCGAGGCCCCCGCCCCACGTGCCCACCCACAAGCTGCCGTCATGGCCCTGCAAGACCGACATGATGTTGTTGTGCGAAAGGCCCTGCTCCTTGGTGTAGGTGAAGAATTTTTCCGCCGTCAGCCGGCTCAGCCCTTCCTGCGAGCCCACCCACAGATCCCCTTCGCGATCCATGAACAGCGCGTTGACCTTGCCAAAGGGTTGGCCGTTGTTGTCCGGCTGGCTGTAAAAGCGCCCGTCGCGGAAACGGTTCAGGCCGCTGTAAGTGCCCACCCACAGATTGCCGGCGGCGTCCTCGCAGATGGCGCTCACAAAGGTGTCGGACAGGCCGTACTTGGTGTTGTAGGCGTAAAACGTGTTTCCCCAAAACCAGTTGTACCATAGCAGGCCGTTGTTCGAACCGATCCAGATGCGTCCGCCCTGGTCCTGGCAGGTGACGCGCACGGAATCATTGGGCAAACCGTCGGGCATGGCAAACGCGTCCATGGCGCCGTTCGCGCGCAACCGGTTCAGTCCCTTGCCGGTGGCAATCCACAGGTTGCCCTGCTGGTCTTCGTAGATGCTCCGGACGACTTCCGACGACAGACCGTCGCTTTCGCCGTAGGCGCGGAAGCGTCCGTTCTGCCAGCGGCTCATCCCGGTCGTGGTGCCGATCCAAACCGAACCGTCGCGGCTCTGGTAAATGACGCGCACGGCGTCGCCGGCCAGGCCGTTGGTGCGGCTGTATTGGGTGAAAATGCCGCCCTTCAACCGCAGCAATCCGCCCCCGTCGCTGCCAATCCACAGGGCCCCGTCGCGGTCGGCGCACAGGGCGGTGATGGACGGATTGCGCAGGGCCGGCGTGTTGCGGCTGTCGTAGCAGAAGAACTGGGCACCGTTAAACCGGGCCAGACCGGCGCGCGTGCCCACCCAGAGAAATCCGTCGGCCGTCTGCGTGATGGCCTGCACCAGGTTGTCCGGCAGGCCCTCATCCGATTGCCATGTGCGCGACCGGTACTCGAAGGTGCGATGATCCAGGCTGGACCAATCGAGCCAGTCGCTGGCGGAACTGATCTGGCGCCGGTGACGGATGTCGTCGCTGTTGGCCGGGTCGGTCACAAACACTTCCAAGTCGCCGTCTTCATTGGCGCCGACGGCGGGACCGGGTTGGGCCGTGATGCCCATGCCGGACCATTGGGACCATTCGTCCGCGCCATTTACGAGCGTTTCCCAGCGATGCAGGAGTTTCCCGCTGGAGCGATCCACCGCGAAAACCTCCAGGCGGCCATCGCCGCTTTTGGCCACGACCAGGCGCGGGTCCACCTTGGCGCCCAAGCCCTGCCACTGCTCCGCGAAATCCCGCGTGGCCGGCGGCGAATTCGTGCTCTGGTCCGTGGCGAAGTCCTCCCAGGCGGTCCACCAGCGGCTGTTGCCGGCGATGGCCTGGCAGGTGCGGACCACGGTATAATTGGTGCCGGCGACGCCAAAAACCTCCAACAAACCGGCGGCGTTTTGGCCCACCGCAAAACCGGGGGAAATCGTTCCGCCCAGCAAGCTCCAGGGCGACCAGTTGGCGGCGTTGGGGCGCTGCTGCCAGCAATGCGCCAGCGCGTGACCACCGGCCGGGATGCCGAAAA